>Ga0115569_10000045_pt1 | contig 93467 bp, 78 predicted proteins | sample COGITO_mtgs_1205_2_FD_87295 | JGI IMG/M metagenome (GOLD analysis project Ga0115569, IMG submission 87295) | Pelagic marine microbial communities from North Sea - COGITO_mtgs_120503 | ecosystem: Environmental > Aquatic > Marine > Epipelagic | place: Germany:Helgoland, sampling site Kabeltonne... | reverse complement strand
TTGTAAATCCACTGTTACTGCTGATCGCCGGACCATTTATCACCGGATGGGTTTTGGTTCTAGAATTTATATTTACCCTGGCGATGGCGCTTAAATGTTATCCGCTGCAGCCCGGGGGATTACTCGCATTTGAAGCTGTGGTGTTGGGTATGACTAGCCCAGACACCGTTAAAGACGAAATTTATGCCGCTTTCCCTGTGCTCTTGTTGCTCATATTCATGGTTGCGGGCATCTATTTCATGAAAGAACTACTGCTGTATACTTTCACAAAAATACTCTTAAAAATAAGATCCAAAACATTGATTTCATTAATGTTTTGTGGGGTTTCTGCGGTTCTTTCTGCGTTCTTGGATGCGCTAACGGTGACTGCAGTGGTGATCAGTGTCGCCGTCGGTTTCTTTTCTGTTTATCACCGGGTTGCCTCGGGCAAACAATTTGGTGATGACCACAATCACGGCACCGATGAAAGCGTTTTAGAAGCAAATCTGCAAGACTTGGAACAATTCCGTGCATTCCTGCGTAATTTGCTAATGCATGCGGCTGTCGGCACGGCGTTAGGGGGTGTATGCACGACCGTTGGAGAACCTCAAAACCTCCTGATCGCCAGCTATACCGGTTGGGACTTCAAAACTTTCTTCCTAATGATGGCACCGGTGACTATGCCCGTTCTGGTCGTTGGACTCATCACTTGCCTGCTACTTGAGAAGACGCATAAATTTGGTTACGGAGAACGTTTACCCGAGCCGGTACGCTCGATTCTTGTCGAATTTGATAAGTACGAGACTGAACGTCGTTCGGACAAAGATAATGCAAGATTGGTCATTCAGGCCGTAGCTGCAATTTTTTTGGTGTTTGCGCTGGCCTTTCACGTTGCCGAGGTTGGAATCATAGGTCTGACCATAATTGTGTTACAGACTGCTTTTAACGGCATCGTTGAGGAACATAAATTAGGCCATGCTTTCGAAGAGGCCCTGCCGTTCACGGCTCTGCTTGTGGTGTTTTTTGCCATTGTGGGCGTGATTCATGAGCAACACCTGTTTTCCCCGGTTATTACGTGGGTGCTTTCTTTGCCGCAAGATATACAGCCGGGCATGTTCTATATTGCAAATGGCCTGTTGTCCGCAATCAGCGATAATGTTTTTGTCGCAACCGTTTATATCGGTGAGGTTCGGGCCGCTTTTGATGCGCAAACAATCGACAGAGCCCACTTCGAGGCGCTGGCGATTGCGATCAACACGGGGACCAATATTCCAAGTGTTGCCACGCCGAATGGCCAGGCCGCCTTCCTGTTCCTTTTGGCGGCCTCTATTGCACCTTTGATTGGGTTGTCATACATGCGCATGGTCAAAATGGCGTTGCCGTATACGATCGCCATGGGGATCACAGGGTGGCTGTGTGTACACTACTTCATAGGTTAAGGCGTGACCTTGGTTCATGGCTTTGCTGGATTGCGCCGCCATACCGGCGGCGAGCCAGCTTTGTCTGCCAGCATATCCATGAACGCTTCATGGGCGAAGAGTTCATCCCGACCGGCTGTGACTAGTCGCAAACTATGGGTGCTGACATCGCGCTTTTGCAAAGCAGAGGTCGCGGACTCGGTATTCACGTCGCGCTTATCTCCCGAAAACAAGAGCGTTTGCCCTCCCGTCATCAACAGATAAACATCGGCTAGGATCTCAGCGTCAAGCAGTGCACCGTGCAATTGACGTTGCGAATTGTCTACTTCGTAACGTCTGCACAACGCATCTAGGTTGTTTTTTTGGCCAGGGTGTTTAACTCGTGCCACGGCCAAACTGTCTTTGACCTGAGCTAGGTCGTTCACACGAGGCGCGCCCTGTACACGTTTGAATTCATAATCTAGGAACGAAACGTCAAACGGTGCATTATGGATCACCAGTTCGGCATCTTTGATGAACGCAATTAACTCATCACAAATATCAGCAAACAGCGGCTTATCCTGCAAGAAAGCCCGACTCAGTCCATGAACCTCAAAGGCACCATCATCAATATCTCGTTCCGGATTCAAATACTTGTGGAAATGGCGGCCGGTGAGTTTGCGGTTGATTAGCTCCACAGCACCAATTTCAATGACCCGATGCCCCATATCGGGCTCAAGCCCTGTGGTTTCGGTGTCTAAAACAATTTGACGCACAGTCTCAGCGCTCCTTTTACAAACAAACAACACGGTGTCATAGTTTAGCCCTTAGTTGCCAACATTTGATCAATGGCGTCGTTGGCGCCTTGATCCGCGCGCTCATTTTCAATGTGGCCACTGTGACCTTTAACCCAATGCCAAACCACATCATGTTTGGCCATGGCCGCATCCAAGCGCAACCAAAGATCCTGATTTTTAACCGGTTTCTTAGCCGCCGTTTGCCAACCGTTTTTTTTCCAACCTGCAATCCATTTCGTGATTCCCTGTCTTACGTACTGAGAATCAGTGGTCAGCGCTACTTGACTGGCACGTTTGAGCGCACAGAGACCCTCTATGGCTGCCAGCAGTTCCATGCGATTATTGGTTGTGTGTGGCTCAGAGCCTTTAATTAATTTTTCCGTGGACCCTTGGCGCAATAGTGCTGCCCACCCACCAGGCCCTGGATTGCCCCTACAGGCACCATCGGTGAAAATCTCAACATCGTTGCGGTTCATGGTTTAAGCCTTTGTGATGATCTGATCCGCGGGTACGCGATAGGTGCAAGGCGCCTGCGCTGTCCCAGCACGGGGCCTCGCAGATTCATAGATACTGACTGCTTGATGGCACTGGCAATCAGTATACCACCGCAGGGTAAGTTCAAAGCAGGCTTCACGGAACTTTCCCGCCGTGCCAGCGCTGGTAAATCGATAGCCTCTACCCATCGATTGATGGGTAGCCCGTAGCCGCAGTAAATTGGCGCCTCGTCCAGTTCAAACCCTAACAGAGTTAGCCAATCAAACAGCCGCAAAGGATTTATCAAACAATGATTGCTGAGGCTGTCATTAAAAAAATGCGCATACAATCTTCGTATACCTAATAAGCTCCACGGATTAAATCCGACAATTATCAGGCGTCCACCCGGACTAAGTACCCGACAGACCTCTCGCAGGGCAACTCTTGGATCACTGGTCAGCTCAAGTGCATGATGCAGAATAATACCGTCTATGCTGTTAGATCTAAACGGCAGGGCCTCTAGTTGCGTTGCCATACCGACCAGCCCAGCACAGGTTGACTGATTTATTGGGCCAATGAAGACGGGGCAACGCACCATACATGAGCTTAGCGCCTCTGCTGAAGTTACCTCAGAGCCACACCAAAGGGCGACGTCGCCGTGCATTCGCCGAATAACCGACGCTAGCGCGGCGCGCTCTACGCGCAAAGCTTGTTGACCTAGCAGGCTTTCCCACATTTTCATTTATCAGTGTTATCGAGTGGACACGGTTTAGGACGTTTGATAGGTTGTACCGGCTACTTTCCACGTAGAAATTTAAGCCAGCCTTGCAGGAAGAGCAACCCTCTAAAACATCATAGTCGCGCTCGAATCGAGCAGACACTCGTCACATTTAACTCGCGCATTTTAAATAAGGGGTCATGGTTTGAGTATGGTTGCGTCAACCAAAAGGTTGGGTTACGTTTTTTTTGCGATCTCGCTGTTGGGTTGTCAACTGACGCCCCCTGAACCTGGCTCGCTCGAGACGAAAACACTAGTGCCAAGACCATTAATGGCGCCCAGCTCGGTCGCCTCGCGGCCCCTGGAACAACAGGAAACACCTCCCCGTGCGCAACCAATGGATAATCAAGCGCCCCAAACCGCATTATTGTCGGCGCCACCAACTGCCGAGACTCAAGCTATCCCCGTCCCTTCTGAGGAGATTTTAGAACCTGATTTATGGCGAGAAATGCGCAGCCAAATGACTTTGAACCTACATTTAGATCAGAAACGCGTGCAGCAAGAGATGCGATGGTTAAAAGAGCATCCAAACTATCTACAGCGGTTAAAAAACCGACTTCAAGCTTACTTGCCCTATATCTATGCTGAAACTCAATCGCGCGGCCTTCCGGTTGAGCTCGCGCTCCTGCCCATCGTTGAAAGTGCTTTGGATACGTTTGCCTTCTCACATGGCGGCGCGGCTGGGCCCTGGCAATTTATCAGTGGTACCGCCCGCCAATATAAATTAGACATTAATGATTGGTACGATGGCCGTCGGGACATCATTGCTTCAACTGATGCGGCGCTGACATTTTTAACTGACCTAAACCATCGCTTTGACGATTGGTATCTTGCACTGGCAGGTTATAACGCAGGTCAGGGAAACGTTTCGCGCGCGCTGCGTAAAAATCCCGGAGCAGTTTTTTTTGACCTTGCCCTACCCAGAGAAACTAAAGCCTACGTTCCCCGGCTGCTTGCGCTGGCCGCGCTCATTAAAGACCCCAAAGCCTTTGGCGTTGACCTGCCCCCAATTGTTCCTGCTCGGCAATTTGTCACCCTAGATACCTACGGACAGTTCCAACTGAGCAAACTCAGCGTGCTTATCGGTTTAGATATGGATACCTTATATCGTTGGAACCCCGCGTTAAATCAGTGGGCAACGGCACCTAACGGACCCCACCGAATTATTGTCCCTATAACGGTTGATGTTGAATTGGCCCAGTCCCAGATCGACGCAGTTCCGGCGAATCAACGTGTCGATTGGACTGAAATTCGGGTCAAACCGGGAGATACCCTCAGCGAAATTGCGCAACGTAACGGTACCGACGTGGCTACGCTGCGTGCGGCGAACGATTTGACGGGTGGATATTTGCAAATCAATCAAAAACTATTCATTCCTCGCCACCAAGCACCGCTTCAGTCTGTACCCAGGAGCGCTAAAGGAGATGTTGATTACGTGGTTACTGCAGGTGATTCGTTATGGAGCATCGCCAAGACGCACAAGATCTCGCTGAATGCCCTGATGCGTAACAATCATCTCGGCCCGCGAGATACCCTGTCAATTGGTAAAAAGTTACGATTGCCCGTCAACCATCAGGAATCGCGGCGTAAAGTCACTCGAAAAGTACACTATACCGTTAGACGCGGAGATTCGTTGGCTAAAATCGCCGCGCGTTTCAAAGTGAGCGTGAGCCAGATCACCGGTTGGAACCGCCTCGACCAGGCTCGATATCTGCAGCCTGGCCAAGGGTTATTGTTATACGTTAACGTGATTGGAGGTTGAACAAAGAGGCCCTTAGAGCTCGTTTAAGGCACCTCGGGAGACACCTAGTCGTGCCTGTGCGGCGTCAAAAAATCCTTGAAAGTCGAGACTTGCGGCTCGATTTTCCGAATTCAGTCGGAGCGAGGCAAGCTCGTCCTGTGGCGTCGCATTAATATCCCCCTGCGTCACTCGCGTGACCGTGATCAACGCCGCACCATCGTCAAGCGCAACTGAACCGACAGATTTCTCACCCGAGGACGGCCGCGGCAGATCGAAGGCAGCGGAGCGTATAGCAGCTGGAAGTTCACTGTTTGCCTGCGCAATACGGACCGTCGAGGGATAAGTTCGCCATTGGCTATCCACAGACTTTGCAATTTCGGTAACACTTTCCCCGGATTCCAAACGCGCTAGCGCTGACCGCTTTATCTTTTCGATTTCCGCAAGCGCACGTTCCTGGGTAATCGCAGCGGTCAACTGCTCGGAAACGTCCTGTAACGGCATTAGTTCTGGCGGATATTGGGTCTCCACACGAACAATCACCACCTCTGTGTCACTGATAGCAATCGCCTCACTGTTAGTGCCAGCGAGCACGTCATCTCTAAACAAAGCAGTCTGCACATCCTCACGCGAGACAACCGCATCATCGGTTGGAGATCCAAGCGTCAGCTGGGTTACTGATTGCAGTTTCAGGCCAAGCGCTTCTGCTGTTGCGGCCAACGAGAAACGCTCTTCGTACGCCGCCCGCTCAAGCTCTAGCGCTCGATCAGCAAACAATTCGTCGGCTTTAATGCTCCGCACAGCAGCAATTAATTCGTCATTCTTGGCCGCGAACGTAGGGTATTCTGGGATGACAATCTCGTTAAGCTGGATCAAGTGGTAGCCAAATGAAGACAGAACAGGCTCAGATACATTCCCTACTTCTTCTAAGCGCCATAGTGCCTCTTCGAACGCTGGGTCGAAAATATTCTTACCAACGAGCCCCAACGCACCGCCTTGTACTGCGGAGCCCGGATCTTCACTGAGTTCAGCCGCCACTGCTGCAAAATCTTCCCCTGCGATCAATCTCTCCTGAGCTGATTTTATCAGCGCCAGTGCTTGTTCTGAGTTTCGCTCATCGTTTATCTGGATCAGGATATGTGCGCTGTCTCGCTGTTCGTCGGCTAAAGCCAGCGCGCGCTCATCGTCATACAGACTGCGCAGTTCTTCGTCTGTTACCACAATTGACGCGTCTTGCACGAGGTCAGCGCTGCTCAACCGAATATAACTGGCGTCAACCGACAAGGGTGTCATAAATGATGACTGGTTTTCTTCATAGCGCAAGGCAACGTCTTCATCACTGACTTGGACTTTACTCTCGAACAAATCCAACGTGAGAGGTAAATAAGCGATGTCTCGACGCTGACTGACTATGCGAATGATCTCTGCTAATTCCCAGTCTGGCAAAACCACTGAATCTACGATAGCGGCGCGCATTTGTTCAACGCTCAGTGCGGCTGTGAATTCCTCGATGAATTCAAGTGGCGAATAACCAAGTGCTTGCACTTGCTGCCGGTAGACCACCTCATTAAACGTACCATCGATCTGATAGGCAGGACTATTTACCAACTCGCTATTAATACGCTCGGGTGCAACCCGAACGCCGAGTTCCGCGGTGGTTTGATACATGGTTTGGCGGCTAATAAGTTGCTGCAAAACATATCGTTGCAATTCCAGTCTATCGATGCTGCTGGGATCAAAATCCGCGCCCATTTGCGATAGTAGACGCCTGCGCTCGCGCTCCGTTTCACTGGAAAGTAGGCTTTGTGTAATTTCCACTGAACCCACTTTCGCCATTTGAGGATCAGCGCCTGAAAACAGGTTGGTTGCACCAAATCCAAACAGTGCCAACACCACTATGATCGCACCGACTAATATTTTAAATCCGGTGTTCTGAGTTTGCTCTCTCAGTTTCAACAGCATGTTTTGCTCTCATCAATTGGCGATTTAACGCGTTGTTTGTGATTCGAAGATTTGGATGTGACTGTCTGACCGCTGCGGTCGTGGGTTAGATCCAAAAAATTCGTTGATGTGATTTTTTCGCTGCGAAAAATTTCGCAGGTAGGGGCGAAGAAATCCATCTAGCTTGGATATTACATTAAAAAAGGGCGTCATAATGCGCCCTACTTAACCCGGCAAACAAAAACTCCGTTTGTTTGCCAGTTTTTCTTCTTGTGCCTAGTTCAATGCGTCTTTAAGCGCCTTGCCTGGCTTGAATGCAGGCACTTTGGCCGCAGATATTTCAATGGCTGCGCCAGTTTGTGGGTTTCGACCCGAACGCGCAGCACGCTCTCGAACCAAAAAGGTTCCAAAACCCACCAAAGAAACCGATTCTGCGTTTTTCAGCGCGTCAGTAATCGCGTCTATTGTCGCGTCAATTGCGCGACCAGCAGATGCCTTAGATATGTCCGATGATTCCGCAACCCGGTCAATTAATTCTGACTTATTCACACTCGCTCCCTGTTAATAGATAAACACGAGGTTACGCCGAACATGGTTACATTGAATGACACGAACGAGGCCCCCCACTGGTGCAAATATCGCACATTCCGCCTGACGAATACAACTCATATAATTGGTTAAAAATGCTCGTAATTTGTTTTTTTACGCCAATTATCTTTAATGAGGGTTTATGCCCACTGAAGGTGTCGCAGAAACGGTATCCTTTGCAGATTCGGCCTCTTCTGTTTGATTGTGTAGTGAATTGCGGGTGAGCAAAAGTTCGGGCATCCGCTCTAACGCTATAGTCAAAACCTCGTCCATCCATTTCACCGCGTGAATTTTGAGATTAGCCTTAACATTTTCCGGTATTTCCTTTAGATCCTTCTCATTTTCGGCAGGGATCACAACCTGCTTGATGCCGCCACGATGTGCCGCGAGCAGTTTTTCTTTTAATCCGCCTATCGGCAATACCTGACCGCGCAGGGTAATTTCTCCGGTCATGGCAACATCAGCACGAACCGGAATGCCAGTGACAACTGAGACAACTGCTGTACACATGCCAATGCCCGCGCTGGGCCCATCTTTGGGGGTTGCGCCCTCTGGCACATGTATATGCAGGTCCGATTGTTCGTGAAAATCTTTGGCTAAACCCAGTGATTCGCTTCGACTACGAACAAACGTCAAAGCGGCTTGAATAGATTCCTGCATTACGTCCCCAAGCGAGCCTGTCTTGATTTGGCGACCTTTACCGGGTACAGCAACGGCTTCGATGTTCAGTAGCTCTCCACCCGCTTGAGTCCACGCCAGTCCAGTGACAATGCCCACCTGATTTTCTTCTTCAGCCAAACCATAGCTGAAGCGACGCACGCCAAGAAAACCCTCGAGATCCGATGCATCTATCTGCGCTGAGGTTGATGGTAATTTTAGAGCCTCGGCCTTGACCTGTTTTCGCGCAAGTTTTGAGATTTCTCGTTCCAACCCGCGCACGCCGGCTTCTTTAGTATAGTAGCGAACAATATCCAGCAACGCTGAATCCGTTACGTTGATTTCTTTCTTGCGCAGACCATTGGTCTTTATCTGTTTAGGCACCAAGTAACGACGTGCAATATTCAGTTTTTCGTCTTCCGTGTAGCCGGGCAAACGAATCACTTCCATTCGATCCAACAACGGCGCGGGAATATTCATCGAGTTTGAAGTGCAGATGAAAAAAACCTTCGATAAGTCGTAATCAACCTCGAGATAATGATCGTTGAAGGTGTTATTTTGCTCTGGGTCCAACACTTCCAGAAGTGCACTGGCAGGATCACCTCTGACGTCCATTCCCATCTTATCTATTTCATCAAGGAGAAATAAGGGATTGGATACGCCGGCTTTTGACATTTTTTGTATGACTTTACCGGGCATCGAGCCTATGTACGTGCGCCGGTGTCCGCGTATTTCAGCTTCATCACGAACCCCGCCTAATGCCATGCGAACAAACTTTCTGTTAGTTGCACGCGCGATACTTTCGCCAAGGCTTGTTTTACCCACCCCAGGTGGACCGACCAAGCATAATACGGGGCCATTCATACGCGGCACACGATTTTGAACAGCTAGATACTCGACGATTCGGTCTTTAACTTCTTCGAGACCATAATGGTCTTCATCCAGAATTTTTTGGGCGGCCGCCAAATCTTTCCGAACCCTATTTTTTTGACGCCATGGGACGTTGACGATCCAATCTAAGTAACTGCGTACAACGGTAGCCTCTGCAGACATCGGAGCCATCAGTTTCAATTTATCGAGCTCGGCCTGGGCCTTTGCCTTGGCCTCTTTGTGCATGCCAGCGTCGTCTATGCTTTTCTGCAATGCATCAACTTCACCTTGCGCGTTGTCGCCCATTTCTTTCTGAATGGCTTTCATCTGCTCATTCAAATAATATTCTCGCTGACTTTTCTCCATCTGCTTCTTTACGCGACCGCGAATTCGTTTTTCCATTTCAAGAATATCGAGCTCGGCGTCCATGAGATTTAGCAATAGCTCCATGCGGCCTTTTAGATCTAATGCCTCAAGGATCGACTGCTTATCTCCGATGCCAAGTGACATCTGAGCTGCAATCGTGTCAGCAAGTCGTGTCGGACTGTCGATGCTGGACAAAGACGTAAGTACCTCTGTCGATACTTTCTTGGAGCTCTGCGCATATTGTTCAAATTGGGACAATAGTGTTTTTGACAGAGCTGATCCTTCAACGCCATCTAATTCAGCGTCCACGTGCAGGGTAACGGTCGCGCGGATATAATCATCGCTGAGGTTAAGGGTAGATACACGCGCGCGTTTGCCGCCTTCAACCAAGACCTTTACGGTACCATCGGGTAGCTTAAGCAACTGCAGTATGGTCGATAGCGTGCCGATGCTGTAGAGATCATCTGCTGTTGGATCGGTAACTTCAGCGTTAGTCTTTGCAAGCAAAAGCACCTGTTTGTCGTCTGCCATGGCTGCATCTAAAGCTCGGATTGAACTTTCGGTACCGACGAACAGAGGCTGTACACCATGTGGGTACACGACCATGTCGCGTAATGGAAGTACAGGGATCCATTCTGAAGACTCAGATTCTGTCATTGACGTGCCTCACGCAGTATAGGGAAAGACGCGACCCACATTGGACGCGCCCATTTTGACGTGCTGTTACGCGGAGATGCTACTCTTCCGGGGCAACTTTAACTTTGTCGACGTTTTCATAGATCAGAAGCGGTTCGCTTTCGCCTCGGATGACGCTGCCGTCGATGACCACCTTGCTCACCGAATCGGTCGACGGCAGGTCGTACATAGTATTAAGTAGCACAGCTTCGAGTATGGAACGCAGCCCTCGAGCGCCAGTTTTACGCTCCATCGCCTTATCTGCGATCGCACGCAGCGCATCTTCGCGAAAATCGACCTCTACGTCTTCCATGTCGAAGAGCTTAGAATACTGCTTGGTAAGCGAGTTCTTAGGTTCAGTTAAAATTCTGATCAGAGCGTCTGAATCCAGCTCTTCGAGGGTTGCAACTACCGGTAGGCGACCAACGAACTCCGGAATGAGGCCGTATCGGATCAGGTCTTCAGGTTCAATTTCTCGCAGCGTTTCACCAACGCTTTTTCGATCTGCATCACCTTGGACCTCCGCCCCGAAACCGATGCCGGACTTGTCCGATCGATCTCTGATAACCTTGTCCAAGCCAGCAAACGCGCCGCCACATATGAACAGGATCTTGGAAGTGTCAACCTGCAAGAATTCTTGCTGTGGATGCTTGCGACCGCCCTGGGGTGGTACCGAAGCAACTGTGCCTTCGATGAGTTTCAACAAGGCCTGCTGCACCCCTTCACCTGATACGTCACGGGTGATTGAAGGGTTGTCTGACTTTCTTGAAATTTTGTCAATTTCGTCAATATAGACGATACCTACTTGAGCGCGATCAACGTCGTAGTCGCATTTCTGTAGCAGTTTTTGAATGATATTTTCGACGTCCTCTCCAACATAACCCGCCTCGGTGAGGGTTGTCGCGTCCGCAATGGTGAACGGCACATCTAGGAGCCTGGCCAGCGTTTCGGCTAGGAGCGTCTTCCCGCTGCCCGTAGGGCCAATCAGCAAAATGTTTGATTTCGACAGCTCTACATCGTCTTTCTTGCCGTTGTAATTCAGCCGCTTATAGTGGTTGTATACAGCAACCGACAACACTTTTTTGGCTTGGTCTTGACCAATGACGTATTGGTCAAGAATCGTTTTAATTTCTTGCGGTACTGGCAGCTTGCTGGATTCGCCAGATTGGTTACTCTCTGACACTTCCTCACGGATGATGTCGTTGCATAGCTCTACGCATTCATCACAAATAAACACAGAAGGACCAGCTATTAACTTTCGAACCTCATGTTGGCTCTTACCACAGAAAGAGCAGTAGAGAAGTTTTCCTGAATCGTCGCTTTTGCCGCTATCGTCCGACATATGATCCTCGTGATCTTTTGAACCGATCGTTGCACAAACAGTGCGCTAATCGGATCGAAATTAACATAAAAATGGCCAAACCCCACACTGCAGATATAAAACCTTGGTTTATTATCAACATACCTACCCCCGTAGTCTATGTGAGACCGCCAAGGTGAGTCAAAGCCGCTTGTCTTACATTGGGTCCAAGAGCCCTTGAATGCAAGGGCATAGTGTAAACCGTTCAGACCGTACTTAACGTGCGCTAATCCTTTGTATTGGTTATTTGCGCGCGTGTTTGTTGAACTTTATCAATTAAACCGTATTCCAAGGCTGCATTTGGACTCATCCAAAAATCACGATCCGTATCCTTTGCGACTGTTTCTGTCGTTTTACCGGTATGGTGGGCAATGAGTTGGTTGAGCTGTTCGCGCATCAGCAGGATCTCTTGAGCTTGGATCTCTATATCTGAGGCTACGCCCCTTGAGCCGCCGCTTGGTTGGTGCAGCATCATCCGCGAGTTGGGTAGCGCAAACCGTTTTTCAGGATGGCCCGCGGCCAATAGAAAAGCGCCCATGCTGGCAGCCTGACCAATACACAATGTGCTAACGTTTGGACGAATAAACTGCATCGTGTCGTATATCGACATCCCCGCAGTAACCGAACCGCCGGGAGAGTTGATGTAAAGATTGATGTCTTTGTCTGGATTCTCCGACTCCAAAAACAACATCTGAGCAACAATCAGATTGGCCATGTGGTCCTCTACCGGACCAACCATGAAGATAATTCGATCTTTGAGCAATCGAGAGTAAATATCGTAAGCTCTTTCGCCTCTGGCTGATTGCTCAACAACCATCGGCACCATGCCGAGGTTTTGTGCGGGTGTGCGATAGGGATCGCGTATATCTGTCATTTTATTCTCCAAAATTCAGCGCTGATGGGCGCTTGCAGGAACAGTTTAAGCCTAGGCTACTTTTTTTTGCGCCAGGATTGCGGATCAGATGCATCCTCTTCGCGATTTCACGTTTCAGTGGCTGTGTTATCTGCTGATGGTTCTTCTTTAACCTCAACCGCCTTGCCACTGATGGCGTCAGCGTATGAGCATTCTACAACTTCCACCTGGGATTGGGTCATGATGTGCTGCACAACTTGCTCTTCTAGCACACCCATCTCTATATTTTGCAGTTGATCCGGGTTGCTCCGATACCAACTAATCACCTGTTCCGGCTCCCCGTATTGCGAGGCAATATCTTCCAACCGAGCGTCGAGCATTGCTTGGTCGACCACCAGAGATTCGCTGCGAATCACTTCGTTGACCACCAGACCCACTTTGACCCGCTTTTCGGCCTGCTCCTGGAAGAGTTCGTTGGGCAATTCTGGCTTAGGGCCGGGGCCGGTCATTTGAAATTGCCCCAACATTTGTTCCTTTAGGGCATCAATTTCTCGTTGCACTACCGCCTTGGGCAAATGGAATTCGTGCAGGTCTCCAAGTTTATCCATAACTTGTTGTTTAACCTGATTATTGACAGCACTTTCGAGTTCTCGCGCCATGTTTTCACGCACGTCCGTCATGAACGCCTCTTGGCCGCCGTCTTCAACGCCAAACTCTTTGAAAAATTCATCGTTTAACTCAGGTACGACCGCCTGCTTAACTTCTTTAACCGAGACGCTGAATTGCACTGTTTTTCCTTGCAAATCTTCGGCCCGATAGTCATCGGGGAATGTTGCGTCGAATTGCACAGTTTCCCCTGCACTCGCGCCCTGAACGCCCTGATCAAAATCTTCGATCATTTGCCCCGAACCCAGTCGGAATTCCGAATCGGTGCCCTCGGTACCTTCAACTGCTTCGCCCTCCAGCGTTGCGCTAAAATCGGCTTTAACCTGATCGCCGGCTGCCGCTGGTCGCTCTACGAGCTCAAAAACGGTGCGCTGCTCGACGAGCTTATCCACCATAATTTTCATGTCGTCTTCAGTAATCTCAGCCTGCGCTTGACGCACCTGTAACTGACCCAGATCACCAATAACTACATTAGGAAAGACTTCAAAGGTAGCTGTAAACTCGAAGTCGATGCCCGGATCCATTTTCAGTACATCTAAACTGGGTGATCCTGCAGGGTTGAGGTCCTCCTGCTGAATGGCGGAGACAAAACTGGACTGCATGAGCTCACCAGCAACCTCCGCCCGTATGGCTTGACCATAACGACGGCGCACTTCCTTCATCGGTACTTTACCGGGTCTGAAACCGGGTATTCGAACCTTGGTGCGCGCATCCTGCAGACGCTGAGTGATTTGCGATTCAAAATTCTCGCTTTGAAGCGCTATGGTTAAACGACGCTCCAGGCCGGTCAAAGTTTCAATTGATACGTTCATTTCGCTTTTGCTATCTTTTTATTACAGGTTTTTGGTGTCGGCCCTAATACGCCCAACGTCATGTTCCCACCATACACTGAGTGTATTGAGAGATAAGAAATGGGGTGGACGATGGGGCTTGAACCCACGACCGCCGGGATCACAACCCGGAGCTCTACCAACTGAGCTACGCCCACCATCGCTTAGAGGGGCCGAATTATATGCGTGAGGCAAATGATTCGCTAGACCATATTATGGTTCATTTTGGATCGCCGACGAATTTGGTACGCCTGGAAGGACTCGAACCTTCAACCCTCGCCTTAGAAGGGCGATGCTCTATCCAGTTGAGCTACAGGCGCTCTAACTTCTCAAACGATCACACTGCGACTAATTTGGTCGGGGTAGAGAGATTCGAACTCCCGACATCCTGCTCCCAAAGCAGGCGCGCTACCAGACTGCGCTATACCCCGATGCGCGGCATAATACACCGTGAGTTACTGCGGTCAAAGGCATTAATACGTAGAATGAGATTTTCGGAGCAGTTATGTCAGCACAAATCATTGATGGCAATGCCATCGCTAAGTCTCTGAGACAAGAAATTGCGCAAGAAGTTGAGCAATGGAGCGCCCAAGGCCGCCGTTTGCCGGGGCTCGCGGTCTTATTGGTCGGTAACGATCCTGCATCAGAGGTATATGTTAGAGGTAAACGGCGAGATTGTGATGAAGTTGGTTTTCATTCAATTGTTCAGCACCTCAGCGCAAATGTCACTCAGCAAGATCTTGAGGCACGTATCGCATCTCTAAATTCTGATCCCACGATCGACGGTATACTGGTGCAAACGCCCCTGCCCGCGCATATTGACGAAGCACGTATCATCGATAGCATCAGTCCCGAAAAAGATGTGGACGGTTTTCACGCTTACAATATCGGTCTCCTGGCCCTGCGCCGCCCGGCCATGCGCAGCTGCACACCAAAAGGAGTAATGTTATTGCTCGAGCATGTTGGATGCACTTTCAAAGGCCAAGATGCCGCAATTATCGGAGCTTCTAACCATGTCGGGCGGCCGATGGGTCTTGAGCTGTTATTAGCAGGCGCAACGGTCACCATGGCGCACAAATTCACTCAGGATATTCAATCGAAAGTTAAACATGCTGATATTGTAATTTCCGCGGTCGGTCGACCGGACCTGGTACCCGCACAGTGGATTAAACCCGGCGCGGTTGTCATAGATGTCGGAATTACGCGTGGTCCAAACAACAAACTTCTCGGTGACGTGCAGTTTGAAGCGGTCAAACAGGTCGCCTCTTGGATTACCCCTGTACCCGGCGGGGTTGGACCGATGACGCGAATTGCTCTATTGCAAAATACGTTACAAGCCGCAAAAGCCACCATGGGTTTGTCATGAAGCGATTGTTTTTATCTGATCTTCACCTGCTGTGTGAGGATACGGGTGCGTTCTTACGTTTCAAGGAGTGCCTCCAACAGGAAGCCAGGCGAGTCGATGAAATTTATATTTTAGGAGACCTCGTCGAAATGTGGATTGGGGACGATGATGATTCAAAAATCGCCGCTGCCTTGAAGCAAGTCCTGCGATCAACCACCGCCGACTGTCCCGTTTTCATTATGCACGGTAATCGCGACTTCTTATTTGGCGAGGCATTTACTGGCGCAACTGGGGTGACAATGTTGGCTGACCCATTTCTCACCACCGACGGAATCTTGTTGTGCCACGGCGACACGCTTTGTACGGACGACTTATCCTATCAGCGTTTACGACAGACATTACGAGACCCTCAGTGGCAGGCGGAAATTCTTCAAAAAACCTTGAACGAGCGAAAAGTTTTTGGGGCTGGTTTGCGAGCGCAGAGCCGCTCCAGTAACGCCAATAAACCCACCAATATAATGGACGTGAACGCTAAAGCAACCCAGGCATTAATGTCCCACTACGGCGCCCATACCTTGATTCATGGGCATACACACCGACCCGGACGTCATGAACATGACAATTTTCTGCGCCTAGTGATGGGCGCATGGATGCATTGCGGATGGCTTTGTCGGCAGAATGGAAGCAGTTTCTCCCTTGAATGTTTCAGCTTGGCACGCCGCTATGAAATCTGAAGTCGGGATCAGGCGTGGTGATTAAATGAGCTTCTTTGTCGAGAAAAAAACGAATGCGATCATCGATATCTTGATTTGAGAATTCTCGGGCCAGATCAAGATAGTCCATAAAATGGCGGGCTTCGGACTGCACCAGCTGTCGATAAAGATGGGCTATTGGGTCAGGCAGAACGCCTGTGAGTTTGACGAATCTTTCGCAGGATCGCGCTTCGACAACAGCACCTAGAATCAGCAGATCAACTAACCGCTGGGGTTCATGTTTGGACACCAACGTATGCAACTCTCCCGCATACCGCGACGCCTGCAATTGGACGTACTTAATGCCTTGGTCCGTCATCAAGGTCAGCACCTGCTCAAAGTGCCGCAGTTCTTCACGAGCTAAGCGCGACATTTTATGCAGCAAGTTAGGGTGATTTACATACCGGTAGATCATACTGAGGGCCGTGCTCGCCGCTTTTTTTTCACAGTTGGCATGATCAACAAGCAGCACACTCAAATTTGCGCCAGCAGATTCCAACCAGCTATCCGGTGTGGAGACGTGCAAAAAACTAACCACCGCAGTGACGTCAATGCGACTCATAAAGGGACCTTAAAATTGCGTTCGTAATGCGCCATAGAACGGGCGTACAATTCTGCATCTACCGCTTTGAGGATGCTAAGTGCAGTGGCATCAGGATCCTTTGCAGCCAGTCCTGCCTGAACTAGACCCATATTCATACCAACCAAGTGACGCATGACTTGATAGGCGGCTGTCAGATTTGAAACCGAGTCGCACTTGGCCTGATGACATGCCGATGAAAAGCGAGCCTGATCGACAATTGTCAGATGACTGGCGACAACGTCGTCGCGTAATTGGTTCAGGCGCTGCCAGATGACCGCTTGTTGAGCGCCTGTATAGCCATTCCATTGCACAATTTCATGCGCGAAGCGTTTGCAGCCACGGCAAACCAAATCTCCATAGGTGGTCGAACAAATACCCACGCAGGGTGTACGTTTTGGCTGGGCCATGCGAGTCAATTAAATGTAAACGTCTGGCCGTTAGGATGCTTGCACAGTGGTGCTGAACGCAAGTTTAAATCTCAGTTTTCTAAATTCCTTGCGCAGTTCGCTCAAAGCCTTGCGGTTTGACTCAAATTCCGGATCGTATAAATGCGCATGTAATTGCAAAATCAAAGGCTTCGGATTGATCTGGGCAATGGTCCCTAGTCGAGAGATATATTCAGCAGGGGTTTCATGAATGGCTCGGTCATAGCCTTGACGTGCCAGTTGAGCACAAAAGTTCTGAAATACTTGCTCGGCGGCATTACGCGCGGCGTGTCGCCGCCTAAAAAATAGTACCCCCACCACCAACAATACGCTGATTCCCCCACCGACGAATAAGGCTGAACCAACACGAACGGGCGTCACACGACCCAGTAGTTTGGTGAGCAAATCAGCCTGTGCTGCCACGTCATAACCGACCACGCTCAAGTTCCAAAGGTGCTCCAAAGAATCAATGAACTTTAATGTACTGCCGAATAGGCTTTGATCATCAAGGCGTGCAACGGTCAGAAAAGACAGTGACGTTCGATCTGAATTAGACAACGCGGCCCGCAAACCCCGCTCTACCCGTGCTGGAGCAACAGCGTTCGTCGGATCGTAGCGTGTCCAGCCAGAACCCTCCAGCCATACTTCAGCCCACGCGTGCGCATCAAATTGTCGAACAACAAAATGTCCGGTCACCGGATTAATTTCGCCACCCTGATAGCCACCCACGACCCGTGCGGGTATGCCTACAGCACGTAAGGCAAATACGAAAGCACCTGCATAGTGGGTGCAAAACCCTTTTTGTTGGTCAAACCAGAATTCATCAATACTATTGATTGGCGATAACTGTGGGGGCTTTAGTGTGTAATGAAAAGGAGATTTTCGAATCTCTGTTAACAATACATTGGCCATCAGCGATGCATTGCGGCCGCTACGCTCATAAATTTCAGTGGCGTAAGCTCTTAACCGCGGGTTGTCTTTAGCAGGCAAAACGGTTTCACTTGCACGCAGGGCGTCATCAATCGATGGATCCAAGATTTTCGTGGCATCACTGACGATGCGATATCTAAGTACTGATAGTACCGGATCTGCGTTTACCAGCCGAAAATCTGAAAGTAATTGCTGACGGCGACCATATTCGACAGGCGTATCCAGAGTGAATAACCATTTACTTTGTGTTGGCTCCAGAAAGACATCATATGCTGTGCCCCTGCCCTGTCGCCCTAAGCTCACCTGCGGTTTGGCATTTTTGTTCATTGTCCAGGTGCCGTCCGCGAATTGCGAGTAGACCAACCCTCGCCAATATAATTCTCGCTGAGGCGGCACATTCCCCTCAAACATGACACGAAAAGCGATGTCATCGGACTGAATGAGATTGGCAATATCACCGGGTGTCAATCGGTCGCTGATGCCCGTTGTTGCAGCGGAAGGTAGGGGTATTGACCAAAGGGGAGCAGCACGAGGAAACAATAGAAACAATACCAACGTCAACGGTATTGCCTGTCCAATCAATATCGCAGCGAGCCGCAACGAGGCTGCCGGGCGAACCTTTGCCTGGCGTTGATTCATGCCGACCATCGCAGCCGTCACCACAATCAGAGAAAACATCGCATAACAGGTCAAAAGGAGAGATTGGTCAAACAAAAAAGCAATCGCAATTAAAAAATAGCTCAGATAAATAACCAGGTATGCATCCCGATATTTTTTCATTTCGAGTAGTTTCAAGGCGAAAGCAAGCACCAGCAGTGAGGTGCCCGCCTCAAGACTGTACGATTGGAAACCGCTGAAGAAAAGACCAACAACGGCCGCTATGACCAGGAGCGATTTGACTGCACCCACAGGATAATTCCAACGGCCAACATAGACTTGCCAGCGCCACAAGCCACACACAAGGTATACGCCAACAATCCAAGGCGAGACGTGTATCACCAAAGGCGCAAGCACAACCAACTGCGCCACCATCAGAAGTGCAAGGCTATTCCTAGGTATTTGATAGGCAAGTACTTGTGCTAAGGGGCTACCTTGGATGGCCATACAATGCCAGTTCGCGTAAAAAGGCGTTGAGGTGCATCTCGCCAATGCCTGGCGCAATCTCCAATTGAGGTAGGCGCGCACCAAATTCTCTTTCGCTTTGCGTTGCGCTGATAGCCAAGCCCGCCAAACGGCTCAGTTTTTCTTCGGCATCACCTGGTAGTTCTGCAAAATCAAACCACAAGCGAGGCTCCAGGTAGCTGGCATAGCGTTTAACCGCCAGCTCCCCAGTGCGCGCATAGGTTGGCCAAAGTATGTTTTTGATCGGGTCCCCAGGAACATACTCGCGCAGATCGACAAAATCATCACTTCCCAGGGGGTCAACTAAGACGCCGTCATCGCGTTGTCCACTCAACGTTGAATTATGGCTTTGGTCAAAAATAGGCTTAGGAAATATCAGACCCTGCGCTTTGAGATCTACCCATGTCCAGGCACGCAGCAAACCCAACGGATAACATGTTTCAACCAATAGCCGTCCGGGAATTAACCACCCTCGCGCATGTGCATTTAAGTAGAGCCTGACGGTCGTGGCTTGTTCGTCAAAGAGCTCGACTGACTGTTTGTAACCGCCTGGCCAACCAATTTCTATACCTTCGCGCCCTTCTCCCTTGGAACGTTCAACCCGCACCGAAAATTCGATGTCTTCGCCGACAAAACCGCTGCGTACCTCACATACTTCGAGACTTAAACCTGAGAGATTTCTAAAGGTGTGCAAAATCGTAATCAGGAAAATGCTGCTGAGCATAAAAACTAAAGCATAAACCAGACTATTCTGATAATTGATGGCACCTACCAAAAGTGTCAGTAGCAGGACCCCAAAAATGAACCCTGAGCGGGTCGGGAAAATGAAAATATTAACTTGGCTCAAGGTTATCCGCGTGCTCGGCGGAATACGTCGTGCAAGCCAGGCGTTAAAGCCACGGCGCTCGATGCCTGGGGCCGCTTTCAACTCCGGAAACCTCACCTCGTCTTCAGCTGCTAGGCCACTACATCGACATTGGCGAGCAATTTCTGCGCCAGCGCCGCACCGCCCTGTCCAGAAAAGTCGGCGGCTCCGCGCAATCTGTGCTGGACTACTGCTGGCAAAATCGCCTGAACATCCTCTGGAACAACGTGGCCCCTATCATGAATTAGAGCCCACGCTTTAGCGCTCTGCACCAACGCCAGCCCGCCTCGAGGCGATAAACCAAACGCAAAGGCACTGCCTTGACGAGTAAATGCGGTTAAACGCTGTACATAATCGACCAACAAATCGGATACGCCGACGTTGTTCACAGCGCGTTGTATCTGAGTGAGCGCATTCAGGCCAATAACTGCCGATATACGATCGATTAGCGCACGGCGATCGCCATGCTTTAATAATTCTCGTTCTGCTGCAGGTTCAGGGTAACCCAGGGCGATTCGCATCAAAAAACGATCCAGCTGTGATTCGGGCAGCGCAAAGGTTCCCGCTTGTGTGGAGGGATTTTGAGTTGCGATCACAAAAAACGGAGACGGAAGCTTGCGAGAGACACCGTCACTGGTGACCTGTCGTTCCTCCATAGCCTCAAGCAGCGCGCTTTGACTCTTAGGTGTCGCTCGATTAATTTCGTCGGCAAGTACTACTTGGGCAAACAAAGGCCCTTCAACGAAACGAAACTGCCCGCTGGATTTATCAAAGATCGTGGCGCCCATAACGTCCGACGGCAAGACATCTGAGGTAAACTGGATACGGTTGTAAGATAACCCCAAGACTTTAGCAAGCGCATGCGAGAGCAGCGTTTTACCCATGCCAGGAAGATCTTCTATCAGCAGATGCCCACCTGCAAACAAGCACGCTAGGGCGAGTTTAATTTGCTGTTCCTTCCCCAGCAGCACCCCGTTCAAATGTTCAATTAAGCCTTCGACATGTTGCCGAACGTGAACCTTCGAGGCACTGACTGAGTCAGGCGTGGTTGTGGAGCTCGAGAATGTTCGAGTCTGGGAGGAATTCTGCGTCACGCCGTTGCTTCATTTTATCTCTTCGGGACAAGGATAACCGGCCTAAGTAGTCGGCATCTATGTCACCAGTCACGTATTGGCCATCAAATACAGAGCATTCAAATTCATCAACCGCGGGATTGCCCTCTTTGGCGCTTCGCTTGAGATCCCCTATTTCTTGATACGCTAACCAATCAGCACCAATTACTCGAGCGATTTCTTCATCAGAACGTTGATGCGCAACAAACTCATCACGCGCGGGCATATCAATGCCATAAACGTTTTGGTAACGAACCGCCGGAGCTGCTGATGCCATGTACACCTTCTTGGCGCCCGCGTCCCGCGCCATCTGGATAATTTGCTGCGTGGTTGTACCACGCACAATGGAATCGTCCACCAACAATACGTTTTTATCTCGGAATTCCAGTTCAATTGCGTTCAGTTTGTGTCTGACAGAATTTTTGCGTTCCTGCTGGCCAGGCATGATAAACGTGCGACCAATATATCTATTCTTAACAAAACCTTCTCGAAACTTTACGTTGAGCTGGTGCGCCAGCGGAAGCGCCGCAGTTCTGCCCGTATCCGGGATCGGGATGACAACATCTATATCGTGCTCGTTTTGGCTGTAATGAGCCAAAATTCGTGAGGCCAAGTACTCGCCCATACGCAACCGACTTTTGTAGACGGAAATGTCATCCATTATCGAGTCAGGTCGCGCAAAATAGACGTGCTCAAAAACACAAGGCACCAGTTTTGTTTGTTTAGCACATACCTGACGATGAATTTCGCCCTCATTAGAAATAAATATTGCTTCGCCGGGCCGAACGCTACCAATCAATTGAAACCCTAATAGATCCAGTGCCACGGATTCTGAGGCGATCATGTAATCCGTGCCAGTTTCATGCTCACGCCGTCCGAAAACCAACGGCCTTATGCCAAAAGGATCTCGGAAGCCGATAATGCCTGTGCCAATGATCATCGCCACCGCCGCATAAGCTCCGCGGCATCGCTCATGCACGCCAGACACGGCCGCAAACAGCTCCGAGGGTGAAGGGTGTAGCGCACGTTGGCCCTGTAATTCGTGAGCCAGTACATTGAGCAGCACTTCCGAATCACTATTGGTATTTATATGACGAAGATCTTCAGCAAACAGTCCTGCCTTGAGTTCGTCTGCATTGGTTAGGTTGCCATTATGCGCAAGAGAAATTCCATAAGGAGAATTCACATACATAGGCTGCGCTTCAGCTGAACTGGAAGACCCCGCGGTGGGGTAGCGAACGTGACCAATGCCGACCCGTCCCAACAAACGCTGCATATGTTGTTGCCGAAAAACATCCCGCACCAGCCCGTTGCCTTTACGTAAATTCAAACTGGCGCCGTCACTAGTGACCATCCCGGCTGCGTCTTGACCACGATGTTGCAGTACCGTTAATGCGTCGTATATTTCCTGATTTACGGGCTTATGGGACAGAACACCTACAATTCCACACATGCTTAAGAATGTCCTTGAAGTTCAAATGTCTCAGCTGGTACATACCAGTCAAGGTTAGCCGAAAATGGACTGGGCATATCTTCCATCAAATCCTTTGCCTCTCCCAACAACTCGCGCACTTCGCCTTCGAAAGCCAGAAGTTCCTTCTGCAAGATTGACGCCTGCCACCACTGGCGATCCTGCACAATCTCACGCATACCGATCAACAGCACCAGGCAGATTAACAATCCTCTTGCGCTGCCAAAAATGAAACCCAGAAAGCGGTCGGTACCGGTTAAGCCCGTGGTTTCAATCAGCTGGGCAATTAGCCATTGCACAATGGCCGCACCGATCAGCGTGGCAATAAACAACAGTACAAATGCAATGGCCAACCGGATTCCGTCACTGCCCCACCCCCGTGGGAGATAATCAACAACCGTGGAAGAGAAGTAAACCGCAATTGCAAAAGCCATAATCCAACCGATCAGGGACAGAACTTCTTTAACCAAGCCGCGCACCAGCCCAATCGTCGCTGACAATAACACTATGCAGGCAATCGTGACATCTAAACCCGCAAATCCCATCATGGTGTCATCGCCACAATTGCGGGTTCAAGCTCTAATAATCGCCCGACTTTGCTCTGTATTGAAAGGGCATCAGCGCGCGCTAACAGCGGTCCAATGGCAACCCGGTAAAAAGGCCTTGATTGCTTTTTTATCGTGGAAATGAACGCTTCATAACCCTCATCACGTAATTGCTTTCGAGTTGCCAGCGCATTATTTTGTTCGGCAAAACTGGCGACTTGTACCGCAAAAATTTTGGTTGTCTCGGCAACGGGCGACAGCACAGGCTCACCGAATAAGCTGTTTGTTTCAGCGTTAAAGCCCTGCTCATCCACTTCCTCTCGAAGCGCACTCACATCTTCAACAATACTTGATTTGGGGATGACCTCTGTGAAATCAGGAACAAGAATTTGCGGGCTCACACTGGCTTGAGGCATGGGTGGGGTTTCCTGCAGAGCAACGCCAGCACCATCAAATAACATTGGCAAAAATATCACGGCTAGTGCAGCGAAAAATATCAAACCTGTTCTGCGGTAACGCGTGCGTTCGTTCATCAATTTACAAGTGCGCTGTCATCAATAGACCCATCGGGGTTTACGCCGCTCAACCTTGTCCTATGACAGACAGAATTTGATTGGCTTGCTCAACCACATTAAAAGAACCCAACACAAGGATAACATCCCCCTCGTTGGTTGCCGAATAAACTTCGCCGAGGATGACACTCCAATCACAAACCGAGATCGAAGGATCCGGCCCCAAGGCCTGCTTTAGTGCTTGCCCCGAGGTTGCCCTCTCACCGGCAGTGCTGACCAACAACCACGGCACCCTAAACTGGCCATCTATTTCAGCATACAAGCCCGTAGGATCTTTACCTTCAAGCATGCCGCACACCACAAGCGCGGGAGCAACATTGCGCTGTTTCAATTGAGCCACCAGAAATTTTGCGCCGGCGGGGTTATGCGCCACATCCAGCATCCACGTTCTGCTACCAAAACTCATGCTTTGCATTCGACCGGGTAATTTAAGCGTCACGGCTGCTGCCTTCAAATCCTCGGGCGTAACAGGACGAAATGTCTGCACCGCTAAATAAGCCAGAACTAAATTCTGAGGCGCACATTGTCCCCAAGGCAAATGACCAACCAAGCGCGATGAACCGCGCTTGAAGCACCAACCATGGTGCCCGCTTTCCGCTTGAGCGGCATAAACTTCGCCGTAGATTTGCGGCATAATTTGTAGCTCTTCACACCTTTGATGCACACTTTTTGGGAGATCAGGCCCCAACACGACCTGCTGCCCGAGTCTTAATATGCCAGCTTTCTCTGCGCCAATTGATTCTAGATTATCGCCGAGGAAATCTTGGTGATCTAACCCGATACTGGTGATGATTCCAACATCAGCATCAATCACGTTAAACGCATCAAGCCGTCCGCCGAGGCCTATTTCGAGAATAACAACGTCCAATGTATTGAGCTTGAAAACCCACAGAGCGACCAACGCGGAATACTCAAAATAGGTCAAGGTGATTCCCCCACGTTCAGCTTCAACAGTGCTGAATGCGGCGCATAAGACCTCATTATCAACCTCTATGCCGTTAAGTCGAATTCGCTCGTTAAATCGAAAAAGATGTGGGGACAGTGTTGTGCCCACCCGGGCCCCGCTGAGCATCAAGAGCCCTTCACAGGCCACCGCTGTCGAACCCTTGCCATTGGTACCGGCAACCGTGATGATTTTGGACGCGGGTTTTTGTAAGCCTAACCGATTAACCATAATCGACATGCGATCCAATCCCAGATCTATCATATCTTTATGCTGTTGCGATATGTGATCTAACCACTGTGGCAACGAATTAATCAATTTGGTCAATCAATACTTGCGCGCAAAGCGGCAACCGCTGCTTTCAGCGCCTGCGCGCCTGCAATCGGGTTGTCTTTATGCTCATACAGCAGATTAACCAACGCGCTGCCGACAACTACGCCATCAGCGAACGGTGCAACCAGTTTCGCGGTGGCAGGGTCTTTAATGCCAAAGCCAACACATATCGGCAAATCGGTCTGGGATCTCAATACTTCTAAACGCTCCGCTACCTCTCCCGTATCCAGATGACCTGCGCCGGTTATGCCTTTGAGCGAAACATAGTAAACAAATCCACTGGCCTGATTGAGAATAAGCTGCGCCCGCTTGTGGGTGGTTGTGGGTGCCACTAAATAGATTAGGTCAATATCGTGCTGTTCGAGCTGCTCTTTCAAGCTCGAGCCGGACTCCGGCGGCAGATTAACCATAATCAAACCGTCTACCCCCGCACGCTGGGCTCGCGCGGCAAAATCGGACATCGCGAGCACCGAATTGAGGTATCCCATCAAAATGACCGGCGTTTGGCTGTCTTCCAGCCGGAACTGTGCAACCTGCTGAAGCACCTTAGCTAGGCTCATACCGTTGGCTAACGCCCGCTCATTTGCGGCCTGAATGGCAGGACCTTCTGCTTCGGGGTCCGAAAACGGAACACCAACTTCCAGAATATCAGCCCCACCCTCTACTAAAGCATGCATCGCTGGCACTGTATGCAGGGGCGTAGGGTCCCCCGCCGTTAAAAAACTCACCAATGCCTTGCGTTCCGGATTCTCGGAAAAAAATTGCTTGATGCGGGTCATGTCAGCTGCAAATTATCTAATTTAGCGATTGTGTTGATGTCTTTATCTCCCCGACCGGACAAGTTAACCACAATAATTTTATCTTTCGACATTTTAGGCGCATGTGTCATAACCCAAGCAATAGCGTGGCTGGTCTCTAGTGCCGCCAAGATGCCCTCCGTACGATTGAGTAGCCGAAACGCGGCCATTGTTTCGTCGTCTGTCGCGCTGTCGTAACGGGCTCGACCAATATCTTTCAGGTAAGCGTGCTCGGGGCCAACTCCCGGATAATCCAGCCCGGCCGAGATCGAATGTGTCTGCTGAATTTGCCCGTCTGAATCAGCCATCAGGTAAGTGCGATTGCCATGCAAGACACCAACTGAACCTTCGTTGAGCGGAGCCGCGTGGGCCCCGGTTGACAGGCCATGCCCACCTGCTTCCACACCCACCAAATCCACCTCGGTGTCGTTAATGAAAGGGTGAAACAAACCCATAGCATTGGAACCGCCGCCAACGCAAGCCACCAGAGTATCTGGCAGTCGCCCCTCATGCTCAAGGATTTGCGCGCGCGCCTCTTTGCCGATCACAGAGGCAAAATCTCTCACTAACATCGGAAAAGGATGGGGGCCGGCGACCGTGCCGATGATGTAGTGTGTGTCATCAACGTTAGTGACCCAATCACGCATGGCCTCATTTAGCGCATCTTTAAGGGTTTTTGAGCCGGAGTGCACTGCAACAACGTTGGCCCCCAAGAGCTTCATTCGATAGACATTAAGACTCTGGCGTTCAATGTCCTCAGCGCCCATATACACATCACACTTCAACCCCAATCGCGCGGCAACCGTCGCGGTGGCAACACCATGTTGGCCGGCGCCGGTCTCAGCGATGACCCGGGGTTTACCCATGCGTTTGGCTAACAACGCTTGACCGATGGTATTACATATTTTATGCGCGCCGGTGTGATTCAGATCTTCTCGCTTTAAGTAAATTTTTGCGCCACCCAACTCTTGGGTCAGACGCTCCGCGAAATAAAGCGGTGTCGGACGTCCGACATATTGGGTCAAGTCTCGATGCAATTCCTGCTGAAATACAGGATCTTGCTGCGCCTGCTTATATAGCAGAACCAGTTCGTCCAAGGCGTGCGTCAAAGTCTCAGCGACGTAGCGTCCTCCAAACTCACCGAATAACCCATTGTCACTGGGTTGGACGTAATTATTGTCGAGCGACATGCCGGACATTGCGGACCTCCTGTAAAAATCTTGTCATCTTCTCTTTATCTTTCGTTCTTTTTTCGGGGCCTTCGACGCCCCCGCAGACGTCAACACCAAAAGGGGTTAGCTGCTCGATCGCACCTGCAACCGTGTCCGGCGTAAGGCCGCCGGCCAAAATCAATCTGACTGGTAACCCTGTCGGCCAGCGTTGCCAATCAAACGACTGGCCTGTGCCGCCTGGCGAATGCGGCACATAGGTATCTAGCAACAAGCCCCATGCCGCGGCATATTGCTCTGCGCAGTATTCGATGTCCAAATCCGGACGCATACGCAATGCCTTGATATAAGGCAGCCCAAAACTTGAACAAAACGTCGGGCTTTCATCTCCATGAAATTGCAGCATATCCAGCTCAGCAACTGCTAGAACAGCCTCAACGTCGTCTGCGCAGGCATTTACAAACAATCCCACCCGAGTCGTCTCGATCGATTGACTCAAGGTGGACACCATTTCCGGTGTGATATAGCGAGCACTCCCCGGGAAACAATTGAATCCCAGCGCGTCCGCTCCGGCCGCCTGTCCCGCAATCGCATCTTCTAGGTTAGTAACACCACAAATTTTACACCATGTGGCTATTTTTTTTTGCTGCACCTTTGTCGTCATCGTCTCTTTCGTCTTTTATTAAATCCTGAAGCCCGTGAAATCGGCAACAAGACGCGGTCACATCCTAACCGTTGCGTCAAAGGCGCCACATTCTACATTCAGAACCCTAGAATCGCGGGTTCAAGGGGCTGTGGCAAATCAAAATCAGGATAGGAAACGCCCACCAAGTAAAGCCCTTCTGGCGGTGCCGTAGGCCCCGATTTAGTGCGATCTCTGAACGATAATAACTGCACCAAGTCAACCGAAATCCCGCGGCCGATAGTATGCAGCACTGAGGCGATATTGCGCACCATATGTAACAAGAACGCGTTGGCTTCTATCTCCAAAACGACAAAATCACCCCGCCGTATTACCTCACATCGATTGATTCGTCTAAAGGGTGTCATCGATTGACAGCCTGCCCCCCTAAAAGAGGAAAAATCATGCTCTCCAAGCAGCGTTTGAGCATGACGGTGCATCCTATCGGCATCAAGCTTCTGACAACTCCAGACTCTGCCGGACAACAGTGGATGGGGGTGCCCAACATCATGAAAGAGATAAGTATATCGGCGCGCAGTGGCGCTGAATCGGGGATGGAAGTGGTCATCTACGTTGAGCACCCAGTCAACGAGGATATCGTCAGGGGTGAGTGCATTTAGGCCCCGCTGCCAATTTTGCAAGGTGCGATCTGCATCTGAATGAAAAGCGGCCACCTGACCGGTGGCATGCACCCCTGCATCGGTACGGCCTGCTGCGCTGATCTGCGTTTGGACGTTTGCCACATGACTGATGGCTCGCTCGAGCTCGCCTTGAACCGTAGGTAATTGAGTCTGTCGCTGCCAACCGTGAAAATTGGTGCCGCAATAAGTCACACCAAACGCATATTGAGGCATAAGTTAAACCCGAGCCACCTAATTGCTCAGACCATCTAATAATTCAGTTGCTCTCGTTTGTTGTTTAGCAGAGCCACCATCAAGCACCTCGCGCAAAATTTCTCGCGCGCCTTCTGCGTCCCCCATATCAATATAAGCCTCGGCAAGGTCTAGCTTTGTGGTGTTGATGTCGACATCTGAAATATCGCCGGAGCTGAAATAATTCTCGGATTGTTCTTCGTCGATAAATGCGGTCGTGAAGCCAGGCTCTATCTCAGGCTCCGAATGATCAGAATTAGTGCCAAAATCGATGGACTTGTGACGTTCATCCTCCGGATGGTCGATGATGGCTGGCTGACCCGCACCGCTTGCGATGCGATCATCAAATTCCGCATCAAACTCCAGTTCAAATTCTGATTCGCCGGCTTCGGAAACCGGCGCCAATTGAAAATCCTCTGTCGACAAGTCGTCAAGCTCAAGATCCATATCTTCCAAATAATATTCAGAGGTTTCGTTTTGAGATTCCGCGTGTGCCAAATTTGTGATTCTCAAGTCAATGTGAGTTTCTTTGAACTCCTCTTCAAGCGAACGACAGGCCGCCAGTACATCCTCATTGTGACAGTGCTCTGCTAGGTATTGTCGCTGAACATCAAATTCGAGTTGATCGTTAGCTTCAACACATACCTCTAACAGTTTGAGTCGCACTTCCCAGCGGTTTGGTTGATCGACAAGCGCCTCGGCGAGTAAAGTCGCTGCCTGCCCATAGCGCCCGTAAGCCATATAAATCTCAGCCTCGCCCATCACATCATCAGCAGGAACTTGCGCCTCCCCGGCCGGTTCATTTTCTTCATTGGGGTTTCCGCCCAATGGATTCATCATCACGGGGGTCGCACTATGCGTATCACGAGTAGTTTGAGGTTGCTCATCCTGCGAGGCATCAGGCTCCCGCAAAGCTTGTTCATCTAAAGCTAAATCTGCCGATTGATGCTCGCTGCCCCGGATTTCTTGCTCCGCTAACGGCGCTTGATTTGCTGGCTCGACGGCATCACCAACAAGGCGTGTGCGAAGGTCAGGGTCTAACGTCGCATTGGTACGTCCACGCGCACGCTGTCGCTGCATGCGTGCACCTAACAAAAGCAACGCTAAAACAAATGCTAACCCAACTAAAATCCATATCGTGCGCCACCAAGGCGATTGCTCCTGCGCGGATTGCGCCGACTCGACCGGCTGCGCAACGTCTGCCGCGATGCGCTGGCGAAGTTCCTTCATCTGCTGCTGAAGTTGCGCGATTTCAGCGTTCTTGATCTCCAGCTGCCTATTCTTTATCGCGATCTGATTAGCGGCAATATCACCTTCGCGGTCTAGCTGATAAGACAACTCGTCAACCTTGCGCATCAAAACCGCTTTGTCATCGATTAGCTGTTTTGCCTCCTCGGGCAAAAAAGTGTCTGCTTCCAGAGTGACTGACCCTCGGGCAAATTCTCCACTGTTGGCGATGATGCGAACCTCACCCTGCCCGGCAGCGGCAGGTGCGTTAGCGGATTGCCCAGCGCTGGTTGCATCCACCTGAGAGCTCAGTTGTTGAGCCCCGGTATTGTCCAATTGTTCGAGCACAGATGCGGTTGGGTCAACGTCCGCAGCTGGTTGTGGATTTCTCCATGCCGCAGCTTGTGCCGCAACCTCAAGATCAGCAGTTCGCGGGTCTGTTTCAAGCGCCTGTGATTCGCTGGGCAACGCTAGTCTGTAGCCGGCTTTTAGCAAATTAATATTATTACGCAGAAAAGCGCGTGGATTGATTGCCTGAATCGCCAACATTTGTTGATTGAGGGTAACCCGATCTGAAGGTCGAGTTCTGCCCGCAATCTCCGACAATGTATCCGCCCGCGTGGTCATCACCCCCTCCCCGGGTAATTGACGCAACCCGGTACTCTGGGTAACTTTTGACGCCACAGACTCTTGACTTTCGCCAGGCAAGGGCTCGCGCTGAACAATCTGATCCGGCAGTACAATGGATTGCGCAGTGGTTGCCGTAAATGTCGGGGGATCGAGTAAAACGGTATACTCCTTCAACAATTTTCCCTGCGGCCACAGCACCTCAACCACAAAGTTTAAAAATGGCTCGGTGATTGGATCCCCGCTGGTCAGCTTTACGACGAGCCCTGTTTCTGCTTCATCGATTTGAAATTTAATGTCGGTGAGATAGAAGTAGCGTTCAACACCAATACGCGCAAAATCCTCTTTCGATGCCAGGGAAACCATCGCCTCGCCCGGCTTGAGGCCCTGTGATCCCAGCAACTCGACCTCGGCGGCAAGGCGATCGTTCAGGGCTGAACTCACTGAAATCTCACCCAGGCCCACCGCCAATGCATAGTGGGGCAAAACCCAACACACCCAAAATAGGGCCATAAGCAATTGATGACGCTTGTTTGCCAGCAGACTGGGGGTACTTTTTTTCAAATCCAATTGTCCGTTTTTGGTCTAAACCGTACTATCGGTTCCGACGGATGTCAGGGCTTCACCTCGGAAATTAAGCACTGTTGAGTTTAAAGTACACTCATTTTATCAACCCATAGGTCTAAACCATGATGTTTAGCAAATTTTCAGCTATTTGAACACTATTTAACGCTGCTCCCTTGCGCACATTGTCCGCAACCACCCACAGGTTGATCCCGTTAGGGTGTGAGATATCCTCGCGTATACGACCCACCATGACCGGATCTGTACCGGCACCATGCTCAACCGGTGTTGGGTAAGCATCATCGGCGAACACCGTTACACCCGCTGACGCGTCCAGCAGCTCGGTGACCTCTGCAGCGCTTATTTGGTCTCGAGTTTCGATGTGTACCGCTTCGCTGTGACCATAGAATACAGGTATACGCACGCAGGTAGGATTGACCTGAATTGCCTCATCCGCGAAGATTTTTCGGGTCTCCCAGACCATCTTCATTTCTTCTTTGGTGTAGCCGTTGTCTTGAAATTTATCAATCTGAGGAATCGCATTAAATGCGATTTGGGTAGGCATCACTTTGGAGGTGATCGGTTTTCCGTTCAGCAATTCTGCCGTTTGCCCCGCTAATTCCTTGATGCCACCGGTGCCCGCACCAGAAACGGCTTGGTAAGTGCACACATTAATTCGACGAATACCCACTGCATCATAAATAGGCTTTAGCGCAACAACCATTTGAATCGTCGAACAGTTAGGGTTAGCAATAATATTTCGATTCACATAGTCATTGACACAATGACCATTTACCTCAGGCACAACCAGAGGAATATCATCGTCGTAACGAAAGCAAGAGGTGTTATCGATAACCACACAGCCCGCGGCAGCCGCTTTGGGTGCGTATACAGCTGACACATCTCCACCTGCTGAGAACAATCCAATCTGCGCCTGAGAGAAATCAAACTTCTCCAGTTCCTGAATCATCACACTTTTACCGCAGAACTGTAGCCGCCGGCCTGCGGAGCGCTCGCTGGCCAATAAAAAAAGCTCAGCGACCGGAAACTTCCTTTGCTCCAGAATCTCGATCAGCGCCTCACCCACGGCACCTGTTGCGCCTACAATAGCGACGTTGACACCCTGCTCATTAAACATATTAATTTATCCAGTAGTTATAGTTGAGCCATCACCAGTTCACCCATCTCGACCGTGCCCACAAGGGTTTTATCAGCGCCGGCGATATCCGGCGTGCGATAACCCATATCCAGTACGCGCGCGACTGCGCTCTCAATCGCATCAGCCGCTTCTGGTATATCTAAGCTATAGCGAAATAACATGGCAACAGACAGAATGGTCGCCAACGGGTTTGCTTTATTTTGTCCTGCGATATCCGGTGCTGTCCCGTGCACAGGTTCATATAGCCCCAGCCCACTGGCGGCCAACGAGGCCGATGGCAACATCCCTAGCGACCCCGTTAACATTGCAGCCACGTCCGACAAGATATCCCCGAACATATTGCCCGTTACAATGACATCAAATTGTTTAGGTGCCCGAACCAACTGCATGGCGGCGTTATCGACATACATGTGAGATAGCTCAACATCAGCAAAGTTTTTATGCCCATCTGAGACCACTTCCCGCCATAGCTGAGAGACCTCCAGCACATTGGCCTTGTCTACCGAACACAGCCGGCCGTTACGCTTTTGCGCAAGCTCAAAACCCACCTTGGCGATTCTGGCAATCTCATGCTCGGCATAGACTAATGTATTAAAACCGACGCGCTCGTTATTGCGACTTTCAACGCCTCTCGGCTCGCCGAAGTAAATGCCACCCGTTAATTCCCGGATGATTAAAATATCTAAATCAACTACCAGTTCAGGTTTTAATGAGGACGCTTCCGCCAATGGCGCAAACAACAAAGCGGGCCGCAGGTTGGCAAATAAACCCAGCCCTTGGCGCAGCCCCAACAAGCCCTTCTCAGGCCGCTGGTCCATCGACAAATGATCCCATTTCGGTCCACCAACCCCGCCCAACAGTACCGCATCACTGGCCTGCGCAGCAGCCAGAGTTTGCGCGGGCAGCGGTGTCCCGGTAGCATCAATGGCAACCCCCCCAACAAGCCCTTCGCTGACCTCTAAGGTAACACCGGCGCTCGCAGCAGCCTTGTGCATCACAGCAACTGCCGGTTGCATGACCTCAGGCCCGATGCCATCTCCTGGCAATACGTAAATTTTGTGGGATGTCATTGCCCTATTCCTCTCTTAAAAACAGCCACGGTTGGCTTTGTCGGTGTTTTGCTTCAAACGACTCGATCAAGGCCCGCTCGGCCAAAGTCATGGAGATATCATCCAAGCCCTTCAGCATTTTCTCCTTGAGTCCCTGATCAATCTGAAAATTAAATATTGCGCCTGCTGATGTTTCCACTTGCTGGCGCTCAAGGTCTACCGTAAGGCTATACCCTTGGCCACAATCGTGAAAAAGCTGATCGATTTCCCGTTCATTCAAAACAACCGGTAATAGACCATTTTTAAAACAGTTACCGTAAAAAATGTCAGCAAAGCTAGGTGCTAAAACCACACAGAAACCGAATTCCTGTAATGCCCAAACGGCATGTTCTCGGGAAGAACCACAACCAAAATTATCTCTTGCCAGCAGTATGGAAGCGCCCTGATACGCCGGTTGATTCAGCACAAAATCATGATTTAACTGCCGTTCGTTAGGGGTCATACCGAGGTCACCCTCGTCGACAAACCGCCATCCGTCAAACAGATAATCGCCGAAACCTGTGCGCTTAATCGATTTTAAAAACTGCTTCGGTATGATTTGATCGGTGTCGACATTCACTCGCTCCAACGGCGCGACCGTGCCCGTATGTTTCGTAAAGGCCTGCATTATAACCACTCCCTAACATCAACAAAGTGGCCGGCGATTGCCGCCCCCGCTGCCATCGCCGGACTCACTAGGTGGGTGCGGCCTGCGTGTCCTTGGCGCCCTTCAAAGTTTCGATTGGATGTGGACGCACAGTGTTCTTTGGGGCCCAATTTATCTGGGTTCATCGCTAGACACATTGAGCAACCGGCGGCGCGCCAGCTAAATCCGGCATCAACAAAAATCTGCGCCAAACCCTCAGCTTCGGCCTGCGCTTTAACCAATCCTGAGCCGGGCACAATGAGCGCTTGTTTGATGTTTGCGGCCAGCTTTTTGCCTCTAACGATGGCGGCCACCGCGCGTAAATCTTCAATTCGCGCGTTGGTACAGGAACCAATAAAAATCTGATCAAGATAGATGTCTTTAATGGCTTTGCCCGCTGGCAGATCCATATATTTTAGCGCGTGCCCGGCAGATTCAACCTGCACTGGATCCGTAAACTGGCCAGGATCCGGCACTACCTCGTCAATGCCCGCAACTTGTTCTGGTGAGGTGCCCCAGGAAACCTGAGGAGGGATATCCTCAGCTCGCAGCTGTAAAGTGTTGTCAAAAATTGCGTCTGCATCGCTCACTAACGTTCGCCAATAGGTTTGCGCAGCCTCCCATTGATCGCCTGAGGGTGCAAAGGGACGTCCTTTCACATAATCAAGTGTGGTCTGATCAACCGCTACCAAACCAGCACGCGCGCCGGCTTCTATAGACATATTACACAACGTCATACGCGCCTCCATTGACAGGGCACGTATTGTTGAACCTCGATATTCAATGGTATGCCCGGTCGCACCTGCGGTACCCAATCGCGCGATGATTGCTAAAATAAGATCCTTGGCGTAGACGCCAGGACTCAGTTCACCATTCACCTCTACCGCATAGTTTTTGGCTTTATTTTGCACCAAGCATTGGGTCGCCATCACGTGTTCAACTTCTGATGTACCAACTCCTTGAGCTAATGCCGCAAAGGCACCATGGGTTGACGTATGAGAATCGCCACACACGATGGTCATACCGGGCAGCGTTGCGCCTTGTTCGGGCCCAACAACATGCACAATACCTTGACGCGGATCTAAAATTTCAAACTGTTCCACGCCAAAAGATTTGCAGTTGTCGTCCAGGGCCGTGACCTGCTGCAGCGCTATGGTGTCTGTAATGCCCGCCATTCCTAACTCACGTTGGTCTGTCGGCACGTTATGGTCAGGAGTCGCCAGGTTTGCGTCAACACGCCATAGCGGCCGTTTATTGAGCGTTAATCCTTCAAATGCCTGCGGGGAGGTGACCTCGTGAAGCAGCTGCAGATCTATATAAATCAGACTATTACCGTCTTTTCGCGCCCCAACAAGATGGGCGTCCCAAATTTTGTCGTATAACGTTCTTGCGGCCATATTATCACTCCAAGTGCGTGAACCGAATCAGCTCGGGGGCGAGTCTAAAAGCGGTCTAGGAATAACACAAATTCATTATTTTATATTTTGAATAAAACTATGTTATAGATTAAGTCTTTTCGCATCGAGCGAGCGATCAGCAGGTTCTAGAGCGCAAATGAATTTTTCAGATTTAAGCACCTTTTTGGCGGTGGCTGAGACCGCCTCTTTTTCGCGCGCCGCGCATCAACTGAGCATTACCCAACCAGCGGTCAGCAAGCGCATCGCCGCATTGGAGGATCAACTTGGCCAGCGGCTTTTCGATCGAGTCGGTCGAAAAGTGCATTTGACCCAGGCGGGCACACTCCTGGCCCCCGCCGCTCGCCAGCTGCTCGCATTGGTCGCTGATACGGAAAATCAATTGAGTCACTTATCTACTCAAGTCAGCGGAACCTTATATCTGGCGACCTCACATCATATCGGCCTGCACCGTTTGGCGCCCGTATTACGCGAATTCACTCGCCATTATCCGCAGGTACAGATGAATATTTCGTTTGAAGATTCAGAAGTCGCTCATGACCTCGTGCGCCAGGGTCAGGTTGAGCTCGCGGTCGCCACCCTTAATCCGGCGGGTGATGCCGGGCTAATCTGCGAGCCTTTGTGGGATGACCCCTTGGTGTTTGTAAGTGCAAAATCTAATCTGCGTCAGAGCAGTATGCAGAACTTGGCTGAGCAGTCGTGCATCCTGCCGGGCCCAACAACCTATACCGGGCGCATTGTGACGGCGCATTTTTCTCATCAAGGTATTGCCTTGAAGCCCAGTATGTCGACCAATTATCTGGAAACCATCAGTATGCTGGTGAGCGTTGGCCTGGGGTGGAGCGTATTACCCTTAAGCATGGTCGACCGCAATCTCGTGATTGATGTCGATTGCCCCAAAATGGCACGCCAACTAGGCTATGTGAGCAATCCGTCACGTACATTAAGCCCTGCAGCGCAGGCATTTATGCAGGTACTAAACCAGTTTGGCGATACTTAGCCGCGCGGAGGTGGCTTCCCCTGCGGGTCGGCACCGAGTTGTCCGCGGTGCCTGAGATATTGATCCATCAAGACAATCGCAACCATCGCTTCTGCGATTGGCGTTGCTCTGATACCCACACAAGGGTCGTGCCGCCCTTTTGTGATTACGTCAACCGCGTTGCCGTATTTGTCGATTGAGCGCCCTGGTGTAGTTAAACTACTGGTCGGTTTTAAAGAAATTCTTGTCAACAAATCTTGCCCCGAAGAAATACCGCCAAGCACCCCACCGGCATGGTTACTGAGAAAGCCCTGCGGCGACATTTCATCGCGGTGTTGTGTGCCACGCTGACGCACAACGTCTACGCCATCCCCAATCTGAACAGCTTTGACCGCGTTAATACTCATTAACGCACCTGCCAGTTCTGCATCCAAGCGCCCGAAGACGGGTTCACCCAACCCGACAGGCATTCCTCGAGCACAGACAGAGACTTCTGCGCCGATCGAATCTCCAGCACGCCTTAAATCGTCAATCAGCGCCGCGATCGTTGTAATCATCTCGGGATCGGGGCAGAAAAAGGCATTTTGCTCAATCTGTGTCTCATCTTCGCAGGAAATTTTTAGATCACCAATCCCAGACAAGTAACCGAAAATTCGCACCCCCAATTGCTCAGCTAGATATTTTTTAGCAATCGCTCCTGCGGCAACTCGCATCGCCGTCTCGCGGGCAGACGAACGACCACCCCCGCGATAGTCCCGCACACCATATTTCTTTTCGTAGGTGTAGTCGGCATGAGCCGGCCGAAAAACATCTTTGATGTTGGAGTAGTCTTTGCTTTTTTGATCTGCGTTTTCGATGAGCAAACCAATCGAGGTGCCAGTCGTTCTGCCCTCAAACACGCCGGATAAAATTTTGACCTGATCAGGCTCTTTGCGTTGTGTTGTATATTTTGACTGACCTGGCCGACGGCGGTTCAGATCTGGCTGCAGGTCTTGCTCAGTTAACGCCAAACCTGGCGGGCAGCCGTCGACAATGGCGCCCAGAGCCAGTCCGTGACTTTCCCCAAAGGTTGTAACTTGAAATTGCTGACCAATACTATTTCCGGACATCTACGCTAGCTCCAATTTTAATGGGCATCTTCGACAGTCGTCCCAGTATGAAAAGTAAGGCCGGATGCTTCAAGGAGAAAAACACCTTCTCCACCCAAAGGCAGCTCCGGCCAAAACAAAGGCAACCTGGGATAACGCGCCATCAGCGCAGGTGCGCTTGCACCCACTTCTCCGATAAAAAGACCCTGCGGGGTTAACCAGTTCGTTAATTGGTTAATGATGGGGCAAATAATACTCAGACCATCTTGTCCCGCAGCCAGACCAGCATGGGGTTCGGCAAGGTACTCCGGGGGGAGTTGATTCATATCAGCGGCGTCAACATAAGGTGGATTGCTCAACACCAGATCAAAACGCTGCGGAAACGATAGAGTCTTTGTTACATCACCCTTGCGCAAGGTGACTCTGTTATCCAGGCCCAGGCGGTGAATGTTTTCCCGAGCTATAGCAATGGCATGATCGTCTAATTCAACTAAAGTGACCTGCGCTTGCGGAAACACTTGAGCTGCGATGATACCCAAACAACCACTGCCGCTGCATAAATCCAGGATTTGAGTGACGGGATCCGGCAACCATGCGAGCAAATGATCTGCCAACAGATAGCCGATAGGCGAGCGCGGCACGATCACCCCGGGGGCAATGGCAAAGTCGATGCCCATATAGGTACAACGACCCGTTAAATAGGCGAGCGGCAGCCGCGATTCAACGCGCTGGTGACATAACTGCAAACACCGCTGTATATGCTCTGGAGACACCGTTCGTTCCAGCACCGATCGGTCATCCGCCTCACCTGCCACACCTAGGACTAAGGCAACAGCTTCATCCCAGGCGTTGTCAGTCCCATGACCATAGCTCAGGTCGTGCGCCTCAAACTGTTCGAAAACCGTTTCAATCAAACTGGAAACGGTGTGTGCTGTCACGCTACTGTGCGTCGAGCAGTTCAAGTAGTAAGCGATTCAAGCGCTCGACATAGGCTCCCGGGTCAGTCAGTGCCCCACCTTCTGCTAAACTGGCTTGATCGAATAACACCCCTACTAATTCTGCGAATCGATCTTCATCTGGTTCCTGATCCAAACGTTCCAATAACGGATGGGTAATGTTGAATTCAAAGATCGGTTTAGAATCCGGCATTGCTTGCCCACTGGCCTCCATGATGCGGCGCATTTGAACCCCCATGGCATAATCGGCCAAAACCAAACAAGCCGGTGAATCCGTGAGCCTTTTGGACGGACGCACGCTGTCCACTTTATCACCAAGGACATCAGCGATCCGCGCCACCAAAGGATGTTCGTTCGCCGCGCTGTCTTCTTCCTCTTTCTTGTCTGCGTCGTCTTGTTCGTCCTTGGCTTCGCCAGGCAGAGTCACATCACCACGCATCACATCTATAAACTGCACGCCCGTATACTCTGTCAACATGCTCATCAGCCATTCATCGATGCGGTCAAACATCAACAGCACTTCAACGTCCTTAGCCTTAAACATCTCTAAGTGTGGACTGCGCTTTGCGGTCTCATAGGTCTCCGAACATATATAGTAAATGGCCTCTTGCTCGGCCACTTTGCGCTCCAGATAAGCATCGAGACTGACTGTTTTGGCAGAGCCGTCTGATTTGCTGGATGCAAAGCGCATTAACTTGGCCAATGCTTCCCTATTGGCAAAATCTTCCCCCGCGCCTTCTTTGAGCACTTCACCAAACTCGTTCCAAAACGTTTGATAGTCCTCCGGAGACTTTTTAGCCATAGTATCAAGTAGATTCAGCACCCGCTTAGTTAGAGCATTGCGAATCGAGGTGACACGTTCATCGTCCTGGAGTATCTCACGGGAAACGTTCAGAGGTAGATCATTAGAATCCAGCACCCCCTTCACGAATCTTAGATATAGGGGCAAAAACTGCTCCGCATCATCTAAAATAAACACTCGTTGTACATACAGTTTGAGTCCTCGCGGCACTTCTCGATTGTACATATCAAAAGGCGCGCGCTTGGGGAGGTACAGCAGGCTCGAATATTCAAGTTTGCCCTCAACTCGATTGTGACTCCAACTTAGTGGATCCTCAAAATCATGCGAAACGTGTTTGTAAAATTCTTTATATTCATCGTCGCTAACCTCGCTACGCGAGCGCGTCCAGAGGGCCTGCGCTGAATTAACCGGCTCGAATTCAGCCGCTTCAACCTGATCAATGACCGCTTCATCGTCGGCATTGTCCTGCGGATTCGCTTCCGCCTGCTTCAACATACGCACCGGCACGTCAATATGATCTGAGTATTTGCGCACGACGTTACGTAATCTGAAATCATCAGCGAAATCTAACGCGTCTTCCTGTAGGTATAACGTCACTGAGGTGCCGCGTTGAGTCAGCTCAACCTCTTCGAGTTCGTATGCGTCCTCGCCGCTGGAGCGCCACAACATACCTTGATCGCCACCTGCTGCGAGGGTGCGTACCTCAACTACATCAGCAACCATAAAAGCTGAATAAAAACCTACACCAAACTGCCCAATCAACTGAGCGTCTTTGGCCTGATCACCGGTCAGATTGGTCAGAAATTCAGCCGTCCCTGATTTAGCGATCGTGCCCAGATTGGTGATTACCTCTTCGCGAGACATGCCTATACCGTTATCGGCCAGGACTAACGTTTTAGCTTCTTTATCGAATGTGATGTCGATATGGAACTCGGCATCCTCACCCAGCAAATCGGGAGCTTCGATCGATTTAAACCGGAGTTTGTCGATAGCATCTGACGCATTAGAAATCAGCTCACGCAGAAAAATCTCTCTGTTGGAATACAGCGAGTGAATCATCAACTTGAGCAGCTGTTTCGCTTCGGTCTGGAAAGTGTGGGTTTCTGTTGTATTGGGAGAGGCCGTATCGCTCATGACTACCTTGCTTGAATATGTTGGTGTGAGGGTTATGGGGCTAAGTGAAGATAATTCAAGGGGGAAAGGCTCAGTGCTTGCTTATGCAAACATGAGCCCTTTCAAAGCTAATCGGAACAGCAGACGCTCGTTGGTTCTAGAGTATTACTGCTTATCCGGTGAGCATCAGCCCATCATTGCCAACCGGTGACCTCTGCCAGTGCATCACCGATTTCAGCCAAACTGCGCACAGTGCGGACACCTGCATCCTCTAGAGCAGCGAATTTTTCATCAGCCGTCCCTTTACCCCCGGCAATGATGGCACCGGCGTGGCCCATTCGTTTACCCGCGGGTGCTGTCACACCGGCGATATAACCCACAACGGGTTTTGTTACATTGGATTTGATATATGCGGCCGCTTCTTCTTCCGCGTTACCACCTATTTCTCCAACCATGACAATGGCCTCGGTGTCGGGGTCCTCCTGAAACAACTTGAGGATGTCAATAAAGTGACTACCCGGAATAGGGTCTCCACCGATTCCGACACATGAGCTTTGACCAAATCCCCGATCTGTCGTCTGTTTGACCGCTTCATAGGTCAGGGTCCCAGAGCGCGAGACAATACCCACCTTGCCCTGAAGGTGAATATCCCCAGGCATAATGCCAATTTTGGTTTCCCCAGGCGTGATGATACCCGGGCAATTGGGACCAATCATACGCGCGCCGCTGATTTCAATACGCGCCTTCACAGCTAACATATCTAGGGTAGGAATACCTTCGGTGATGCATACAATAAGTTCTATGCCTGCATCACAGGCTTCCAAAATGGAATCTTTACAAAAGCCCGCGGGTACGTAAATCACGGAAGCTGTCGCACCCGTTTGCGCCACAGCTTCAGCAACGGTATCAAAAACCGGCAGACCCAAATGGATTGTGCCGCCTTTTCCTGGTGTTACCCCACCAACCAGTTGGGTGCCATAGGCCAAAGCTTGTTCGCTATGCAACGTGCCCTGAGAACCGGTAAATCCCTGACAAATCACTTTGGTGTCTTTGTTAATTAAAATACTCATGATTGTCCTCCAGCTGCGGCTACTGCTTTTTCAACCGCATCAACCAATGATTCGCCGGGGATAATATTTAAACCGCTATCGGCCAGCGTTTTTCTCCCCAACGCAGAATTATTACCCTCAAAGCGAACAACCACAGGCACTGCAACGCCAACTTCTTCAACCGCACCAATAATACCTTCGGCAATCGTTGCACAACTGACGATACCACCAAAAATATTGATCAAAACCGCCTTCACCGCATCATCCGAAAGAATGATTTTGAACGCTTCGGCAACGGCTTCTTTGGTTGCTCCACCGCCAACATCTAAGAAATTTGCAGGATTGCCACCGTGCAGTTTGACCAGATCCATGGTGCCCATCGCAAGACCTGCACCATTAACCATACAACCGATGGAGCCGTCCAAAGCCACATAGTTCAAGTTGAACTCTGCCGCTTGAGCCTCACGTTCATCGTCCTGGCTTGGATCATTCATTTGCGCCAACTTAGGTTGACGATATAACGCGTTGCCATCTATGTTAATTTTTGCGTCCAGACAATGAATATCCCCGGCAGCAGTAATTACGAGGGGGTTGATTTCTAGAAGCGCACAATCGTTTTCATGGAAAAGTTTGGCCAGGCCCATGAAAAGTTCTGTGAATTGGCGAATCTGCTGGCCCTTCAGGCCTAATTGAAAGGCCAGCTCACGCCCCTGATAGGGCTGTGCGCCGACGTATGGATCAATTGTAGCTCGCAAAATCTTCTCGGGCGTCTCGTGCGCAACCGTCTCGATTTCCACACCGCCTTCTGTGGAGGCCATAAAAACAACCCGTCGGCTTCCACGGTCAACCACAGCCCCGAGATAGAATTCACTGTCAATATCCGTGCAGCTCTCAACATATATTTTGCTGACAGGCTGACCATGTTCGTCCGTTTGAAAGGTCACTAAATTTTTGCCGATCCACTGATCTGCGAAGGCTCTCACCTCGTCAAGAGAATCAGCCAGTTTGACGCCGCCAGCTTTGCCGCGACCGCCTGCGTGTACCTGAACTTTCACAACCCAACGGTTGCCGCCTATTTTCTCCGCTGCGGCAACGGCTTCATCAGCGGTATCCACCGCATATCCTGTAGAGACAGGCAGGCCATAATCGGCAAAAAGCCCCTTGGCCTGATATTCATGTAGATTCACTATTGGTCCCCTCCTGAGATGGACTGCGTTATTGTGGAAGTTAAGTTCATTGATTTTTGTGCTATTTTTTCTTTCTATTAATGGTGTGAATCGCGTGTCCTGAGACACTCAGTGCCGCTTCATGAATGGCTTCTGATAGCGTCGGGTGTGCAAACATTATCAGGCCAATGTCTTCAGCACTGGCGTCAAATTCCATTGCGATCACCGCCTGTGCAATCAATTCAGACGCCTGCGCACCCAGCACATGCACGCCTAAAATTCGGTCACTTTCGGCATCGGCAATAACTTTTACGGTTCCCTGTGTGTCATTGGCAGCCATGGCTCTGCCACTGGCCGCAAACGGAAAGCTGCCGACGTTATACGTCACACCATCGGCTTTGAGTTGCTGCTCTGTTTTGCCCACCCAAGCGATTTCCGGGTGGGTGTAAATGACGCTGGGCACGGTGTCATAGTTCACTAATGGCTTGAAACCGCCGATTCGTTCAGCGACCATTACGCCTTCTTCCATGCCTTTATGAGCCAGCATAGGTCCACGTACGACATCTCCAACTGCATAAACATTCGGCGCGTCGGTCTGACATAGATCATTGACGTACAGAAAGCCACGTTCATCCAAGTTAACGCCACAATCCGGCGTCAAAAGCCCTTCAGTAAAGGGTCTGCGCCCCACAGCAACTATTAATTTATCAACACTCAGAGCATGATCACCCTGTGCGTCCTGATATTGCACGACCACTTCATTGCCAATCACCTCAGCCCCGGTCACACGGGTTCCCAACCGAATATCTAAGCCTTGCTTGGTCAACATTTTCTGAGCGTCTTTTGCGATCCGCTCATCCGCCATTGGCAGAAATTCTTCGAGCGCTTCAAGCACAACCACTTCGGAGCCCAAGCGATTCCAAACACTGCCTAGCTCTAATCCAATCACACCAGCACCAATCACTCCCAATCGCGCGGGGACCGACTCAAAATCCAGAGCACCGGTAGAGTCGACAATACGATCGCCATCCAACGGTGCCGGTGGTATCGCAACGGGTACAGATCCTGGCGCGAGGATCACATGCTCAGCCTGCAGTGTCTGCTCTTCACCATCATGCCCAACAAAGGCGACCTGCCGATTGGCTAGTAATTTCCCAGTTCCATATAACGCGGTGACGCCGTTACCTTTGAACAAACCCGCGATACCACCGGTCAGCCCTTTGACCACGGCATCTTTGCGGGCAATCATTTTGGACACATCAACGCTGAGGTTGTCGACCTCTATGCCGATTTCAGAGAAATGCGCTTCAGCCTCGACATATTTGTGGGAGGCATCTAAAAGTGCTTTCGAGGGTATACAGCCCCAATTCAAACACGTTCCCCCAAGCGTAGGATTGCCATCTTTGCCTTTATCCTTTTCGATACAGGCAGTTTTCAAGCCCAGCTGTGCGCAGCGGATTGCCGCTTCGTAACCCGCCGGGCCCGCACCAATTACTACAACGTCGTAATTTTCACTCATAATCTATAATTCCAATAAAATTCGTGCCGGATCTTCGATCATGCCTTTAATCGCAACCAAGAACTGCACAGCTTCTCGGCCGTCAATAAGACGGTGATCGTAAGATAAAGCCAAATACATCATGGGGCGAATAACAATTTCACCCTCCACAACAACCGCTCGATCCTGAATATTATGCATGCCCAGCACACCCGTTTGGGGTGCATTAAGTATCGGCGTGGACATCATCGAACCAAATACACCGCCATTGGAGATCGTAAACGTGCCACCAGCCATGTCCTCTAACGACAGCTTGTTTGACTTGGCCTTCAGGCCATAAGCATTTATGTGATCCTCAATTTGAGCCAAACTTAACGCATCTGCTTCGCGCACGACCGGTACAACCAGCCCCCGTTCGGTGGACACAGCTACGCCAATATCATAGTAGCCATGATAAACGATATCGTTGCCGTCGATAGACGCATTAACCGACGGGAACCGTTTGAGCGCTTCGACTACCGCGCGAACAAAAAACGACATAAAGCCTAACCGAGTACCATTATGTGTCTTTTGGAACTGCTCTTGATATTTTTTACGCAACGCCATTACCGGAGCCATATCAACCTCATTAAAGGTAGTCAACATCGCGGCATTATGTTGTGCTTCGACTAAACGTTTGGCGATGCTTGCGCGTAAACGGGTCATCGGCACGCGTCGCTCGATTCGGTCTTCAGAATCACCCGTCATCGGCGACGTGGCGTCGATACCAGCGGTTGAAGGTTGCGCAGGCTGCGGTTTGAGCAACGCCTCAGTTTCAGGCATCAACGCAACGAATTTAGCCACATCTTCCTTAGTCACGCGGCCATCGCGACCTGAACCGGACACGCGGTTAATATCTATACTCGATTCCGAGGCTAACTTTCGCGCTGCCGGGCTGGCAACCGAATCCTCAAGCGCTACTCCTTGTAATGGCGGCGTTGAAGCAACGGAGTTTTCGCTATCAAGCGCCTCTGCCAGCGCCGGATCCGACGAAAAATGTGCAATCACTTCGTCTGATTCCACCACAGACCCTTCTACCTTGAGAATTTCAGTCAGCGCCCCGTCATCCGGCGCAACTACTTCGATGACCACTTTATCGGTTTCGATATCCGCTAGAAGCTCATCTCTACGCACTGATTCCCCAGGTTGCTTATGCCATTGCGCAACGGTTCCCTCTGTAATCGACTCAGGGAAGGTGGGAGCTTTAATGTCCATTTTGTTTCTTACCTTGCTGACTAACCGAACAACGCATCTTCTACCAACTGCGCCTGTTGTTCATTATGCACACTGGCATACCCCACTGCGGGCGCCGCGTATGCGTCCCTGCCGGCATAAGCCAAATATAAATCTTCGTTTTGCGCCATAATCACCAGCCGCAGCCTATGTTGCATAGAATACCAAGCGCCTTGATTCATAGGCTCCTCTTGGCACCAGACCACTTCTTTGATGTGCGTATACGACGCCAGTATCTTCGCAAAATCTTCTTCAGGAAATGGATACAATTGCTCTAATCGCAAGATAGCGACACTGTCAGCTTCTGCTTCGCGCCGCGCCTCAAGCAAATCGTAATAAACTTTACCACTACACAGAACAATACGCTCGACCTTCGCAACGTCAAGATTATCTATTTCTCCAATAACACAGCGAAAGTGGCCGTCGCACATCTCATCCAGCGTGGATACGGCAAGTTTGTGGCGCAGCAGGCTTTTGGGCGTTAAAGCAACCAGCGGAATCCGGGCAGGCCGCAGTGCCTGACGGCGCAGCATGTGGTAGACCTGAGCCGGCGTGGAAGGCACGCAAACCTGCATATTATGTTCTGCGCACAACTGCAGATAACGCTCCAAGCGCGCCGATGAATGCTCGGGCCCGGCACCCTCAAACCCATGTGGCAGCAACATGGTCAATCCGCACAAGCGTTGCCATTTGGTCTCACCCGAGCTGATAAATTGATCCACAACCACCTGAGCGCCATTGGCGAAATCTCCAAACTGCGCCTCCCAAATCACTAAACTATTAGGAGCCGTTGTCGCATACCCATATTCGAAGGCTAGAACAGCTTCTTCAGAAAGCAGCGAATCATAAAGGTCAAACGTAACGTTCTCGTCCAATAAGTTCAGCGGAATAATCCGTTTGCCGGTCTTTTGATTGTGATGCGTCGCATGTCGATGAGAAAACGTGCCGACCCCTACGTCCTGGCCCGTTAGTCGCACAGGATAACCTTGATCAATCAAAGTCGCGTAAGCCATTACCTCAGCAAACCCCCAGTTAACGGGCATTGCTCCGGCGGCCATCTTATGGCGATCTTCGAGTATCTTCTGTACTTGCCGATGCACGGAAAATCCGTCTGGCATCTGGCCCAGTTTGCCCGCCAACTCTTTAAATCGAGTCTTATCAAACGTGGTCTCTGCAGGCGTGTTCCAGTCGTGACCGAGATAAGGGCGCCAGTTGACAAAAAGTTGCTCATTGGGCTGGTTTACAATACTCAGCGCGACGTCGCCGCCGGACTCCAGTTTGATGCGGTTTTCGTCCGCAAGCCTATCGGCGTTGGCTCGGTCGATTACCCCGTCCGCGACCAACTGGTCGACATATAACGTACGGGTTGTTGGATGAGACCGGATACGTTGATACATTTGTGGTTGGGTCTTCATCGGTTCTTCTGCTTCATTATGACCGCGTCGGCGGTAACAAATCAGATCGATGACAACATCCTTGCGGAACTCCATCCGATAGTCAGCAGCCAGTTGAGTGGCAAAAACCACGGCCTCAGGATCATCACCATTGACATGCAGAATCGGCGCCTGAACCATTTTCGCAACCTCTGTACAATACTCAGAGGATCGAGCATCAATTTGGCGATGGGTTGTAAAGCCTATTTGATTGTTGATGATAATGTGAACGCTGCCACCGGTTTTAAACCCGCGAGTTTGTGACATTTGGAACGTTTCCATAACCACGCCTTGGCCTGCAAATGCCGCGTCCCCGTGCAGGATAATCGGCACCACTCGATCCCCGGCATAATCTTTACGGCGGTCTTGACGCGCTCGCACCGACCCCTCGACTACCGGGCTGGCAATCTCAAGGTGCGACGGATTAAACGCCAGTGCCAGATGCATTTCTCCGCCTGCGGTCATGATATTGGACGAAAAACCCTGATGGTATTTTACATCGCCAGTTCCAGGCGTAGCTGCCACCCTTCCGTCAAACTCATCAAACAAGTCCGCAGGGTTTTTACCCAGAACATTCACTAATACATTCAGACGGCCGCGATGCGCCATCGAAATGACCGTTTCGATCACGCCTCGCGCACCCAGACGCTGCAACAATTCATGCAGCATAGGTATCAGGCTTTCGCCCCCTTCCAGCCCAAAGCGTTTGGTTCCGGGATATCGCCTATGCAGATATTTTTCAAGTCCTTCCGCTGCCGTGAGACGCTCCAAAATAGAATTTTTTTGTTCCACACTGCAATTGAGCCTGCTACGGGCAGTCTCCAGGCGTTGCTGCACCCACAGTTGCTCGGCAGCGTCCACAATATGCATATATTCGGCCCCAATTGAACCGCAATAGGTTTGCTCCAACGCACTGATAATATCTTTCAGTTTTGCCCGACCATCACCATAATGCAGGGTCCCGGTCTGAAAAGTTTCTTCAAGATCAGCAGGCGAAAGATGGTGGTAGGCTAGGTCAAGGACGGGCATATTTGGGCGCGCCATCATTCCCAAAGGGTCAATATTTGCCTTCTTGTGACCGCGGTGACGGTAAGCCGAGACCAAATCCTGCACTCGCATTTGTTTGGCTTCGTGCTCGGTGGATATCCGCGTAGAAACTTTTTCCGGCTTGGCTTTTAGGCGATTTCTGCCCAATCGTTCAAAGTGACTCACAACCGCCGAGTGCGGGGTATCTGGACCAACAACACCTTCAACCGTCGGCAGTTGCTCAAAAAAACTGCGCCAGTTGTCAGGCACTGTGTTCGGTTTATCCAAAAAACTTTCGTACAAGGATTCGATATAAGCTGCGTTCTGCCCACCCAAATGGGAGCTGCGTAACATGCGCTGCATATAGGATTCAGTCACTCATTGTCTCCAACTTTTTAACGCGCAACTTAAAATGGTTACCTTTTTCAGAACCACAAAAACCCATCGCGACCAATCACGACAGGCCATAGTATCTCAGACAATGCGGGCTGTTGGGTGTCTAAGTACCTTGCTGCATCAGCAAGGTGCGAATCTTACCAATTGCGCGGGTTGGATTTAACCCTTTAGGACAAACACTCACGCAGTTCATGATGCCGCGGCAACGAAACACACTGAACGGATCATCGAGATTTGCCAATCTTTCAGACGCAGCGGTATCTCTGGAATCAGCCAAGAATCGGTAGGCCTGCAACAAGCCAGCAGGGCCGATAAATTTGTCAGGGTTCCACCAAAATGAGGGGCAAGAGGTGGAGCAGCAGGCACACAGGATGCACTCGTATAGGCCGTCTAGTTCGGCTCGCTCCTCTTGGGACTGCAAACGTTCTTGCGCAGGCGGCATCGTGTCATTAATCAGATAAGGCTGAATTTTTTCATATTGTTTGTAGAATTGTGTCATATCCACAACTAAGTCTCTGATCACAGGCAGTCCCGGCAGCGGACGCAAGATTAACTTATCTCGCTTGATGACCTCTGAAACCGGCGTAATGCAGGCCAAGCCATTTTTACCGTTCATATTCATACCATCGGAACCGCATACCCCCTCCCGACACGAGCGCCGATAACTTAAGGTCGGGTCTTGCTCTTTGGCCAACGCCAGAACATCAAGGACCATCAGGTCTTTACCGCTAGGCAGGTCAATGTTCACATCGCGCATCGTTGGCACTTCATCAATATCCGGATTGTACCTATAAATACTTACTTGCATGATTTTCAGTTGTCCTTGTTAAATCTACCTGAATGCTTGAGCTAGAGCGGCCTAGTAGACCCGCTCTTTGGGTTCAAAGGCGTCCATGGTTTTAGGCGCAAAGTTTACCTCACGTTTTGCCAGATGTTTATCTTGCGGAAAGTATAACGAGTGGCATAACCAATTCTCGTCATCACGGCTCTGGAAGTCGTCACGCGCATGTGCGCCGCGGCTTTCTTTGCGCGTCTCGGCGGCAATGGCGGTTGCTTCGGCAACCTCAAGCAAGTTATCTAACTCTAAGGCTTCAAAACGCGCGGTGTTAAACGCACTCGATTTGTCGGGTAAGTGTGCCTGCCCGATGCGTTCTCTGAGATCCCCCAGTTCTTTTATCCCAGCCTGCATGTTTTTTTCGGTTCGAAAAACGCCAAAGCTATTTTGCATGACCGTCTGCAGCTCTTTTTTCAAGCTTGCCACAGATTCGCCTGCGCTTGAATTCTCCCACCGATTCAAGCGCCCCGTGGCACGCTCAATATCTGACTCACTGGCTTCTCGATAAGCGACGCCTTGGCGCATAACCTCTTCGATATGTTTGCCCGCGGCGCGACCAAATACAATCAAGTCCAACAACGAGTTTCCTCCCAACCGATTCGCCCCGTGCACAGAAACACAAGCGGCCTCACCGGCTGCATACAACCCATCAATCGGCTGGTCCTCACCGCTGGCAGTTTGCGTCAGCGCTTGACCACTGACCTGCGTCGGTATCCCGCCCATCATGTAATGGCAGGTAGGGACAACCGGAATTGATTCCTTAACGGGATCCACATGCGCAAACGTGCGGGACAGTTCAAGAATACCCGGTAGTCTGCTGTTAAGTACATCCTCGCCTAAATGATCAAGCTTTAGAAATACGTGATCCGCGTCTGGTCCACAGCCCCGGCCTTCTAATATTTCAATCACCATCGAGCGCGCGACGACATCACGACCGGCTAAGTCCTTGGCGTTTGGCGCATAACGTTCCATAAAACGTTCGCCGTCTTTATTCACTAAGTAACCGCCCTCGCCACGGCAACCTTCCGTGACCAGCGTACCCGCGCCATGAATGCCAGTTGGGTGAAACTGCCACATTTCCATATCTTGCAGCGGGAACCCCGCGCGCAGCGCCATGCCCGCGCCGTCACCCGTGCACATTAATGCGTTGGTGGTAGAGGCATAGATTCGACCCGCTCCGCCAGTGGCTAAAACGGTGGCTCTGGACTGAACATAAACCAGCTCACCGGTTTCCATGCAAATCGCAATAACGCCGGTTACCGCGCCATCCTGATTTTTCACCAAGTCAACGGCAAACCACTCGTTTAAAAAGGTTGTTTTGGCTTTAAGATTACCTTGATAGAGCGCGTGCAAAAGCGCGTGCCCTGTACGGTCAGCAGCGGCACAGGTGCGTGCAGCCTGCCCGCCTTTACCAAAGTCTTTAGATTGCCCACCAAACGGCCGTTGGTAAATCCTGCCGTTTTCGGTTCTTGAAAATGGCAAGCCCATGTGTTCCATCTCAAAAACCGCCTGCGGCCCCTCGGAACACATATATTCTATGGCGTCCTGATCACCAATATAATCCGACCCCTTAACGGTGTCGTACATATGCCAACGCCAATCATCGTTAGGGTCGTCACTGGCAATGGCACAAGTGATGCCTCCCTGCGCGGAGACAGTGTGCGAGCGTGTTGGAAAAACCTTGGATATAACAGCCGTTTGCAATCCTGACTGCGCTAACTGGAGTGCCGCTCGCATGCCGGCTCCGCCGCCCCCAACGATCACTCCGTCAAATTCCATCTTTCTTATATTAGCCATCTATCTAAATCCTAAATTTCCAATGTTCTATTAAAATTGCCAGATCAGACCAAGCGACCATGCCAAGTAGACGAACAGCGCCAGCAGACATCCGATTTGGTAGACAAAACGCAGTGACGTGGCGTTGCCACCGACATGCGCCGGGCGCAAATAGTCAGTGCCAATCGTCCACATACCGATCCACGCGTGCGCCGTTATCGATAACGTTGCCAGGGTGCTGAATATCTGCATTGGCAAAGACCAAAAAAATTCTGTCAATCCGACGTACGTTACGGGCTCACCGATGAAGAAAGCGAGAATGCATACCGTATAAGCTGCCAGTACCACCGCCGTGAGACGCTGGAGAACAAAATCTGCAAGCCCGCTCCTGGTTAGGCTTAATACTTGAGTTACCATAATAATGCTCCTATTGCCGCTGTGAGAATCAGGGTAACCACAATCACCACGACCGCACCGTTTTGAGCCGCATCTAGAGAATCCCCGTAATGAAAGTCCAACAGCAGGTGTTTAACGCCAGCCACGATGTGGTAGATCAAGGCCAGTAGCAGTCCAAATAGAATGAATTTCGGCAAAGGTTGCGCGAGCAGAACGACCGCTTGCGCAAAGCCTTCAGGCGAACTCAATGCAAGGTTCAAGGCGTATAGCGCAAAAGCGACGCCTACAAACAAAATCACTCCCGTTACCCGATGAGTGATCGATGTCAGCGCGGCTAAAGGCCACGACATTTTGAGCAAGTTGATATTGACAGGGCGGTCTGTCTTCATTTTTTTACTTCCAAGTTGTGTCTGCTAGTGACAGGTTGTGAACCAAGGCGGTACGTACATTACGCACGGGTCAAAAGACCATCGATGGTGCGGCCGGCGCGCAGATTCTAGTGCGCTTACCCGAGAATGCCAAGTCCCTGAGACACGGCTTTTGCTGACCTGTTTGACAAAACAAAGTGGTTTCGTAGAATCAAGCAAAGATAAGAACCTGCATCGGTTCGTGATTTCAGGCGTTTGCGGACCCCTAGGACTGCAGGCGGAGAAAAGCAAAACCGGACTAAACTCAGAAAAAGCGGGTGCTGCACCGTTTACATAATCCGCAGCGCAAACGCTTTCGAACAACGGCGCGTTGATATCTTTGGTGGTAAAGGCTGTTACTCAACCGGGAAGCTGAGTAACATTGACACATGTGGCTATCGTTAATACGCTGCCTGCGCAGCCAGTAGCCAAAAGTGTGCAGCCACCTAACCGGCGGTGCACTCGAGCGTCCACTTGCGACACGCGGAATAATATAAAAAAAATAAAGATCAGACCCCACCGCGGTTTGACCTCATACATCCGGGAGGATACATGGCGAACGAAGCCACTAAGACAGCCAAACTTTCCATCGAGGGCGAGGCGACCATTGAGTTGCCGATTTATGCCGGAAATGAAGGCCAAGACGTTATAGACGTAGGCAAGCTCACTTCCCAAGGCTATTTCACCTATGACCCTGGCTTCGTCTCGACGGCCGCTTGCGAATCAGAAATTACCTATATTGACGGTGACCAAGGTATTTTGTTGCACCGCGGGTACCCAATCGACCAGCTTGCCGAGCATTCTAACTACTTAGAACTATGCTATCTCCTGCTAAACGGCGAGTTACCCGATGAGGCTGAAGGCAAGCTATTCGTCGACACCATCAAAAATCACACCATGGTGCACGAGCAACTCAATAATTTTTTCCGGGGTTTTCGTCGCGACGCACACCCGATGGCAATCATGTGTGGTGTTGTCGGCGCGCTGTCAGCTTTTTATCATGACTCGTTAGACATCGATAACCCCGAACACCGGCGCATAACAGCGCATAGACTCATTGCAAAAATGCCCACATTAGCGGCAATGAGTTATAAATACTCCATAGGACAACCCTTCATCTACCCCCGAAACGATTTAGGTTATGCCGAAAATTTTCTGCATATGATGTTCGCAACACCGTGCGAAGATTATCAGGTGAGCCCAACGCTGGCCCGTGCAATGGACCGAATCTTTTTACTTCACGCCGATCATGAGCAGAATGCATCAACCTCCACAGTTAGACTTGCGGGTTCCACTGGTGCAAATCCTTTTGCATGCATCGCGGCCGGCATTGCAGCGCTCTGGGGACCCTCCCACGGCGGGGCCAATGAAGGCGTCCTTAACATGCTGGACGAGATTGGCGGCGTTGAAAATATTGACCAGTACATCCAAAAAGCCAAAGACCCTAACGATCCGTTTCGGATTATGGGTTTCGGACACCGTGTCTATAAAAACTATGACCCCAGAGCGAAAGTCATGCAGGAGACCTGCCATGAAGTGCTCGCCGAGTTGGGCATCACTGATGACCCTATTCTCGAGATGGCGCAAGCCCTAGAGAAAATTGCTCTAGAGGACGAGTATTTCGTGAGCCGTCGGCTGTATCCGAATGTAGACTTCTACTCCGGCATCATCCTCAAGGCGATTGGTATTCCAGTGGAAATGTTTACCGTGATTTTTGCTACAGGACGAACACCAGGGTGGATTGCGCACTGGAACGAAATGATCAGCGGCCCTTACAAAATTGGTCGCCCCAGACAGCTGTACAAAGGCTCATCCAAGCGCGAATACAGCGCGAAGACATAGAAACTCCGCGCTTGCAGGCGTGGCTTGCACGCACGCAGGCCAAACAGATAGAGAAGGCTGCCGGCGGGCTGCAGACGCACCAATGAACTTTCGCTGGGTCTGTGGCGCCCCGTTTGACCCTTGTGCTGTGCGAGTTACACTGATCCTTTAAGTCTCAGACAAAACCTCTTATGCCACAACTTCGTGATCTGCCTGCCGTCGACACGTTACTCAGCGCAATCGAACTCAGCCCTCTAATCCAACACCATGGCACCAAAGCTGTGCGCGATGAAATACGCACGCTGCAGGACCAAATACGTGTCAATCGCGTGGTACCTAACTGGGCCCTCACCCCCACCGGTTATTTGTCCGCAATTGATCAAACATTGAGCAAGCTTCGTTATACGCCGATTTTCAACCTGACTGGCACGGTAATTCACACGAACCTAGGACGAGCATTGTTAAGTGACGCCTGCTGGCAGGAAGCACAGGCCTTGGTCACACGCCCTATGAACTTGGAGTTTGACCTCGCTACCGGGCGACGAGGCGACCGCGATGCAATTGTGGAGCGTCGACTATGTCGGCTAATAGGCTGTGAAGCGGCGACAGTGGTCAACAATGGCGCAGCGGCGTTACTACTCTGCCTGAATACCTTCGCCCAGAACAAAAAAGTCCCCGTATCTCGCGGCGAGCTCATCGAGATCGGCGGCAGCTTTAGATTGCCGGAACTCATGGCGCGCTCCGGCTGCGAATTGTTAGAGGTGGGCACCACCAATCGCACGCATGTTGCCGACTTCGAAGCTGTGCTTGACGAAGCGGCGATGTTACTCAAAGTTCACCCCAGCAATTTCTATATTGGTGGCTTTTCCGCCGCAGTTAGTGCGGCCGAGCTCGCAGAGCTCGCCTTGAAACAAGGGATTCCGAGTTGTGTCGATCTGGGCAGCGGTTCGTTAGTAGATTTAACTAAATGGGGGTTACCAGCAGAGCCCGCTCCCCAAGCGGTTTTAAATGACGGAATTGACGTGGTTACTTTTAGCGGTGACAAATTACTTGGGGGCGTCCAGGCCGGTTTAATCGTGGGCAAAAAAAATGAGTTAGCAAAAATCAAGACCAACCCGCTCAAGCGTGCTCTGCGCGCCGACAAAATCACTTTGGCCCTTTTGGATGCCACTTTAAAGCGCTATGAAGATCCAGATACGCTGCTCGAACACATTCCCGTGTTGAAAACACTGACCCTGACTAACCAAGAGTTGCAGCGGCGCGCCGATCATTTGCTGCCTGCTTTTCCGGCGTCTTGGCATGCCCAACGCGTCACAACACAGGCTCAAATCGGGAGCGGTGCGCTGCCAGACAAAACAATTCCCAGCGTAGGCATAACGGTCAACCACAACGACAAATCACCCGATGAAATCGCTGCGCAATTACGTGCGCTAGCAACTCCCGTCATCGGCCGGATCAATGACAATAAAGTTTGGTTAGATATGCATGGTGCCGAACCACTAGAGGCACTTCACGAAAATTTATTGGCTTTAACTCCGTGATTGTCACTCTCGCCGGTCACGTTGATCATGGCAAAACATCGCTGGTGCGCGCGCTCAGTGGGGTTGATACCGACCGCCTGCTCCAGGAAAAACAGCGTGGCCTAACTATCGACTTAGGTTTTGCTTATATCGACAACGGCCAGATTGGGTTTGTAGATGTGCCTGGACACCAGAAATTTATTCACAATATGGTTGCTGGGGTTGCGAGCAATCAGCATGCATTAATGGTCATCGCGGCTGATGATGGCCCCATGCCGCAAAGCAAGGAACACCTGGACATTTTGTCCCTGGTAGGTATCCGCAGTGGCGTGATTGCACTAACCAAAGCAGATCGGGTCGATGAGCAGCGATTGCTGGAGGTAAAACAAGATATCCAGCAAATGGTACACGGCACGTTTCTGCAGGACGCGGCTATTGTTCCAACCAGCATCGAGGATCCAGCGTCAATGGCACCCTTGTTGGAGAGGCTGCGCGATGCGTCGCGGGTTCACCAACTAGATGTTCAGGAGAAGCCCTTTCGCCTGGCCATCGACCGAGTATTCACGGTAAAAGGCGCAGGCATAGTGGTTACTGGCACAGTCCACTCGGGCCGTATTACGGTAGACGATACGTTGTTCCATTTTCCCAGCGGCTCTGCTGTGCGTGTCCGCGGTATTCGCACACAAGACCAGCCGGCGGGAGCCGCTGCAGCCGGCGATCGCTGCGCGCTAAATATCACCGGGCTAGACCTAAACACAATTGCGCGAGGGCATTGGCTTGGCGCCGAATCGCAACCGCATTTTCGAGAGGCTACGGTTCGCCTTGAAGTGATTGCAGAGTTTCCGCGGGCCATCAAGCATTGGACACCCGTACACATCTACCACGCCACCAGCCACAGCACCGGTCGAATCGCTTTACTAGATACGCGCAAGGCGATGTCCGGCGGTTCCTCTAGGGTGGATCTCGTGTGTGATGAACCGCTACCTTTCCGGCAGGGTGATCAATTGATCCTACGAGACCAGAGCTTAGATCTCACCTTGGGCGGCGCTTTTGTTTGCCATGCACAGACCCAACATAGCGACCGGCGCCGATCAGGAACGCGACTGGCCAGACTGGATTGTTATTCTGAAATCAGTCCTGAATCAAGTCTATCTCGTCTGGCGCAGGCGCATGTCGTCGACACCCAAGCGTTCCGAGCAGTCTGGCATCTAACCGAATCAAGCATGAGTGCACTCACAGAGAAACTGGAGATGCAGCGTTTTGGCGGGCTGGTCTGCAGCAAAGCCTATTGGCTGGATCAAATTCGCAGAGCCTATAAAGCCGTTGAGCAACACCAAAAGGCGAACTCCAGTTCCCCCGGGCTGCGAGAAAATCAAATCAAGGCGCTTGATCCATCACTGAAACAGCATGTTTTGAACGCACTTGTTCAAGCCAATAAACTGCGCAATCAGGGCGGACTGTATCAACTCCCGGCACTTGAAATTGAACTGCCCGCTGACCTGGAGATCGTATGGAAGCGATTGGCCCCCACTTTGCGGGTTAATCAGGTTCCCTCAACAGGGGATATCGCCAAGCAATGGGGGCAGCCTCAACAACTTATAGAAACTCAGATGAAAGCGCTGACGAAGCGAAAATTACTGGTGCATTTAGCGACCCATCGTTTTTACCTCCCCGAACAGCTCGACAAACTGGCCCTGCAGGTAATCACTCTGGCCGCCGAAAAACCGTTTTCCGTTGCTGAATTTCGCGATTCAACCGGCATTGGACGCAATGTTGCTATTGAGATTTTAGAATATTTTGACCGCCGAGGGTTTACGAGGCGCCAGGGCAACGCCCGCGTCGTCCTCAGGACCAAATTGTAATAAAAATAGCGCCACTCACAGGCAGCTATGCCGCTTTTTAGTTCAAACTATAGTTCTATGCAGGTGGAGATATACCAAACCCTTAACTAAAAGGTTACGACAAAACAATGAATAAACGATTTCTTGTTAAAGAAGATCCCGTGTTGACACAACAAAACTAGACGAACGCTACAACCCTAATAAGAGAAATGACCATGAAATACGTGCCTCTTATAATTACCCTACTGCTAATAAGCGCAACCTCTCCTAGAGTTTACGAGGGTGAACTTATTGAGCGGCAAGGGGTTTTGTATGCCGACAACGAAGTTGATGGATTCACAGGGGTCAATAGAATGCATCACGAAAATGGTTAGCTTGCGCTGGAGATACATTACATAAACGGGACAACAGGCACATGGAAGCAGTGGTACGAGAATGGACAGATATATGAAGAATCGGCCTTCAAAACAAACGAACAGAAGGTATTGTGAGGAACTGGACCAGGGACGGCCGCCTTTTTCATGAGGGATGCTTCTCACAGAATCAGGAAATAGAAATGAGTTTTTGTACAGATTAACTGAGTACGAAAAAAATTGATAATAGATCAAGACTTTGGGAGGCCCGTGCGGGCTTGGAAAAAGTTAGCGGAAGCGTGCGACGGGTACTTGGGGACTATAGAAAAGTCTATTTCTACTAACGTTCGCAGAAATTCTTAGGTAACATCTACCGTGGTAGGTCTTGCGTGGTGGTCTGCGTCTCGCTCTTCAAAAGCGAAGAAGTCTGTATAACAGTCTTGGGGTTCAATCCCTCTGCCTACCGCCAACCCCTGCCCTACAGAACTTAGCTATTCAGCAAAAAATTGAACAACTTCTAAACGACAAGCAACGCTAGAGAGTGACTAGAGATTGCTCTACATGGCTTTACATGAAATCGCCAGCAAACGTCTACAAATCGTTGCTAACCATCGTGCTTGTTAAGCGATTAAATATGATTGCTCATGGTTAATCGCTACATCCGCTATCGAAGCTCATGCGTCGGGATCAACTCACCTCAAAATAATCCGGCTCCGCATCATGGGTTCGTTGCCAAAATTCCAGATTACTGAAGGGTGAATTGTTGACAACTTTCCCTTCAGAATTTTTGTACCAGCTTTGCACGCCAGGATGGCCCCAGGCCAAATGTTGGCTGATCTGCTGAACCTCTCGATTGTAGGCTTCATTAATCGTGTGTGGAATCTCTAAGGTAGTTGCCTGGCGCTCTATCATTAGCGTCAGGCACTGCATGATATAATGCACCTGACACTCAACACTGTAGATAATGCTCCCGCCGTGTACGATGTTAGTATTTGGCCCGTACAGCGAGAAGAGGTTCGGATAATCGGGCACCAGCATCCCCTTGTAGGCCTGAGGATAATCACCCCAGCGCTCGCTCAGAGAAGTCCCTGAGCGTCCAACGACCTCCATCGGCCAAAGGAATTTATTAGTGTTGAATCCCGTCGCATAAATGATGACATCAATCTTATGTTCCACTCCATCAGCGGTCTTTATGCCCCTCGGCGTCAGCGCCGCTATCTCATCAGAGATTAAATTCACGTTGTCTCTGGTAATTGTTTCGTACCAGTTATTATCGATGATGACACGCTTACCAAAAACAGGAAAATCAGGCACGCAGTGCGGCATTAGATCCTGACGGGCGCCCAAATGCTCGCTGATGTAGCCGGTGAGCGCTTCGCGCACGCCATCGTTTGACTCGCTCATTGCTCGATCTGGTTGATCCCAATTCGGATCGGCGGAGACTGAAGGCCAATTCCGATCCATCGTGCTGAAAATCATGCGCGCACGGTGCCACTCGGCGTAAAACGGCATATGGTTGAGTGCCCAGATCAAACCTTTTTCAACCGGTTGGTAATAATCCTTATTCGGCGTTATCCAATGCGGCGAGCGCTGAAAGACAGAAACATGCGCGGCTTTTGCTGCCGTTTTTGGTAACAACTGCACCGCGCTGCAACCTGTCCCTATGACAGCCACCCGCTTGCCTTCCAACGCCACATCATGGCGCCAGCGCGCGGAATGAAACTGCTCCCCCTCATAACTTTCTGCCCCGGGAAATTCTGGTATGTTTGGCCGATTAAGCTGGCCTACTGCACTGATAACCACATTCGCGATGTGAGTCGATATGCCGCCCTCTCTATCCTCAACGTCAACGCGCCACATTGATAAATCGGCATCAAACTGCATGCTTTTCACTTCACAATTAAACTCAATCGCGTCGCGAATACCAAACTTATCTGCACACGCTTCAAAGTACGCATGCAATTCATCTCGCTTAGAAAAATAACCCGACCAGTTCGGATTGCGTTCAAACGAAAATGAATAAAAATGATTTGGTGTGTCTACCCCACAATCGGGATAGCTATTTTCATACCAAGTGCCGCCCACTGAGGCATTTTTCTCAATGATAGAAAAAGGAATACCAGCGGCTTTGAGTTTTGCTGCACTGCAAATGCCAGACATCCCGGCACCCACAATCAGCACCTTAAATCCTTCTACCTGACTGCCTTGCAAGGCCTTGTCTAACTGCACGCGCCATTGATCGTCGCGGTCTACAAAACGCGTTTCCTCCAAAAGCATCGCACAGAAGGCATCGTCCAAGGGTTCCGCAGTAGAAAATTCCAGCATCTGCCGCATCCGCGCAAGGGTAGGCGCCGGGGGCAATACTCCGCCTTGATCTCGCAGTTCCACAAACATCTCAAACGCTGCATTGAGAATTTCATTGGCTATCTCATCACTAAAGTCACCCGAATCATCGGGAAACAAACTACCCTCGGGTACTTGAATGGGGGCTGGTTGGTAACGCGGAATCATCCACCGATCATCACCTGCAAGCTGCGTCATCACCATCAATAGCGTCGGCAAATTAACATCCGCCAAAGCGGCACGGAGGTCAGCATCGGTACCTGGAATTTGGATATTTGACACAAGATCTCCCTTTAATCGATACAGCATTGCCGGCGAAGCCGTCGACAATTGAATTGTTACAGCGTTCGACAAGCAAATCAAAACACCACAACCTTGATCATAGCCTGAGGGGCAGCCACCTTCAATTGTTCCAATGGGGATTGCCAAACCCGCTCAGATTAAAAATTCGATCGGGTTAAAGACGTTTATCAGGATAGGTTTGGGTCTACATTTGCTCTATGATCTGGCTATCTATGAAACCGAGTCATCAATATGTCACGAACAGGACGCTGCTACTGTGGTCAAGTTAGCTACCATTCTGAGGGCGAAGTCCTCATGCAAGCCCAATGTCATTGTCGCGAATGCAGGTACCTTACCGGTGGCGCCGCCAATGTGTTCATGGCCGTACCAAAGGCCGGGCTGACGTTTACCCAGGGTGCACCCAAAAGTTTTTCTAGAGACGACCTCCCCGCGCCGGTCACTCGCGATTTTTGCGCCAATTGCGGCACTCATCTGCTGACACGCTCCCCCAATCTCCCAGATGCCGTAATTCTCAAGGTTGGTAGCTTAGATGACCCTACCGAGGCCAACCCCGCAATAGCCATCTACACCTGCGATCAACTGCCTTTCCAGACCATTCCACCAGGGGTGGCAAGCTTTGAGCATTTACCCACCTAATTACTTGCAGAGCTGCCGGTGAAGACTGAGACCCTGCTACCGCTAGGAAAACTAGATCCCGGATTGGCAGCACCGGATGCGCCATTGGACGTCACTCAGATTGCATCGCAAGCCAACACAGTAGATCAGCTGGGATACCAGACCTTGCTGATGGAAGAGACCAAAGACGACCTTTTTCAGGTCCTTGCGCTGGCTGCGGCGGGCACCCAGCGCGTTCGATTAGGCACATCAGTCAGTATCGCTTTTGCCCGCAGTCCCTACGTTACCGCCATGTCCGCCTGGACCCTACAAAAATTGTCGCACGGACGATTCGAGTTAGGCTTAGGTTCGCAGGTAAGTGGGCATCTACGAAGGCGTTTCGGCATGCAATGGCACCCACCAGGACCCTGGATGCGCGATTATGTTAACGCCGTCAAAAGCATCTGGCACAGTTGGCAAAGTGAAACGCCCCTAAGGTTCACCAGCACTCACTACAACTTGAATCTAACCGTACCCCTATTCACCCCCGGGCCAATTCATCACCCCAAAATCCCAATACAAGTTGCGGCTGTTAATCCCTACATGTGTGGCATCGCAGCAGAAGTCGCTGACGGGGTGCGTCTGCACCCGGTGTGCTCCCCGACCTACATTAAGCAAACCCTAAAAAAGGTAATCGATGCTCACCGAGGCGATGACAGTCCCTTTGAAATCTGTCTAAAACCACTGATCGCCAGCGCTGCAGACTCAGATACACTTGCCGAACGAACGGAAATTGCGCGTGCCAGATTAGCATTTTATGTCAGCACACCAGCATACCGAAGACCTTTTGCGCAAGCGGGTTTAGAGGATCTGGCCATTGAATTGTCGGCGTTGTCCAAAGCCCAGCGTTGGACCGAAATGGCAGGCTGTATCAGCGATGATGTCTTGCACCAGTGGGTATTAGTCGCTCGATATGACGATCTTGCCAGCGCCGTAAAAAAACGTTTTGCAGGTTTGATTCAACGTATTGAAATTGGTATTCCGGTGAACAGCGAAAAAGACCATCGCTGCCTTGAAGAAATCTTAACCGATATTCACGCTATTTAGTTCGTGTCCGTTATAACGCAACGAAGACTCATCTCTTGTTCCGTCTTTTGCGCCACTGGCGCTTTTAGTGTGAATCTCTTAAGGTGCAGCGCTCGATTAAAATTGCTGGATATTTAGATTTGACTGCGCTGCAAACACTCACGCTGGCTCACGAATTCAAGATGCGTCGCGGGCTGATCGCCACGCCGACGTTAGCTTTTGAAACTTGGGGCGCGCTCAATTCCTCGAAAGACAATGCGGTGCTGCTGTTTACTGGCTTGTCTCCCTCCGCGCACGTCGCGTCGTCAATTAACGATCCATCAGCGGGTTGGTGGGAAGACATGGTTGGGCCCGCAAAACCGATCAATACCGATATCTATTTTGTGGTGTGCGTAAATTCGCTAGGTAGTTGCTTTGGGTCTACCGGACCCGCCAGTATCAATCCGGATACAGGCGCCATTTATAGATTAACTTTCCCCGTTCTGACCATCGAAGATATCGCTGATTCCGCTAGCCATGTTTTAAATTACCTAGGCATAGATACGCTGAACTGTGTGATTGGCGCATCAATGGGAGGCATGACTGCTCTAGCCTTTGCACAGCAGCACCCCGACCGGACGCGACGCCTGGTCTCCATTTCATCTGCGGCACGTAGCCAACCATTTTCTATCGCCTTGCGCTCGCTACAGCGCGAAATGATCCATACTGACCCCGCTTGGCAAGGGGGCAACTACGACCTCAAAGGCAACGGGCCGGTTAATGGCATGCGTTTGGCACGCAAACTAGGCATGATCAGCTATCGTTCGGCTGCCGAATGGGCTGAACGCTTCGGTCGTGAAAGAGCCACTGATTTCATTCATGCAGACGATCCGTTTGGCATAGACTTCGAGGTGGAATCATACTTGGAAAGCCACGCCAATCGTTTCATCGGTCGCTTCGACGCCAATTGTTATCTATATTTATCGCGCGCCATGGACCTTTACGACGCCGCTGACAAAGGCGGCAGCTTGGAAGCCAGTTTTAAAAAGCTACAACTAGAAGCCGCTCTAATCGTCGGCGTGGAAACCGACTTTCTATTCCCAATAGAGCAGCAAGAAGATCTCGCTGTTGCCCTGGATGCACACATTGATCAAGTCCACTTTAAGCGACTGTCTTGTATTCAAGGACACGATTCCTTTCTGGTCGATATGGATCGATTTCGGCCCGCACTGGCAGATTTTTTCTAAGGCGATTGGCCTTCCTATTTTTAAACAATCACCGCTGCACCAGTGTCTGTGACGATACCAATATCCGCCGCAGTATACCCCAGTGCGCGCAAGCGTTCTAAACAATCGAATACGTGCTCCTCAGGTACGCCGGCAAGCAACCCACCAGAGGTTTGCGGATCGGCCAACGCACGCACCGCGCTGTCAAGCAAAGTCAGGTTCCCGCGCATTTCATAATCCTGTAACGCGCGCTCGTTATCACGTTGAAGAGAGCTTTGGGTTAGCGAAAATAGCTGGTCGATTCCCGGTAGCAGCGGAATCGCGTTCAAATCCAGAGAAACCCCAAGCTTACACGCCCGTAACATCTCGCTGAGGTGCCCCGCCAAGCCAAAACCAGTCACATCAGTCATTGCGCCAGCGCCTGCCGCTAACAACACCTGTACCGCACCGCTGTTGCTAAAATCCATGCTTTGCTGCGCTGCCCGGAGACTATCGGTATTGACATGCCCTTGCATGGTCGCCGCTAAGACAACCCCTGTGCCGATCGGTTTTGTAAGAATCAAATGATCACCTAGACGCAGGCCACCTTTTTGTAACATGGCTGAGCCAGGCTCACCCGTAATGGTCAGACCGACGCCCAATTCGGCGCCCTCGGCCGAGTGGCCGCCTACCAGAGGCACATCGTGGGCATTCAAAACATCAGTCACGCCGCTTAACACCTGATAAAGCTCTTCTTCCATTAGGGTTTGTGACATCAGGGGCAGGGTTACAAAGGCCAGGGCCGCAGTCGGCGTTGCGGCCATCGCAAAAATATCGTTCAAGCTATGGTGGGCGGCGATCCGACCAAAAAGATAAGGGTCATCAAACATCGTCCGAAAACCGTCGATTGTCAGAACCGCAACGCCAGCGCTATTTTTGAGCACTGCCGCATCATCTCCCATACCCAGCACCACGCGCGCTGACGCCTGCGTCGGCAGGCGCGACAATACTCGGCGTAATGGGTCGGCAGCGAGCTTGGCACCGCACCCGCCACATCGAGCACCTTGCTCTGGCATATCTGTGGACAAACTTGCGGGTAATTTCGACACCGGTTCACTACTTGTGGGCAGGGTATTAAATTGCTCAACAAATGCCCGGTCGATGCGCGTCTTCAGCCACCACCAGAAGCGACCGTATGCATACCAATTTCCTCTGGTAGCCAGCGCCTGGCGTTGACCAGTGCCCATTAAAGACAGATATTTTTTCTGCGCTGAAAATCTTTTTAGGCTCTCGCCACGCGCCATACGTCTCAGATTTTTCGCGAGAACGGGACCTGCGCGCACCGCATAGACACCGGATTTCGGCCGGGGTTGATGCTTGAGAAACGCAACATCACCAGCGGCAAACACATTGGTATGTGACGTGCTTCGTAAATAGGAATCTACCATTACGAACCCGCTTGAGTCTGTATCTAAATCGGTCGAGGCAAGCCAACTCGGCGCCGCAACGTCTGTTACCCAAAGAACATAATCAGCTGCTAGGCTACCCTGTTTATGCAATTGGACCGCGCACGAGGTTTGCGCAACCGCACGATCAGAGACCCAAGCAATATGATGTTTTTTCAGTTCCGACATCATCCGGCGTGCGGCGCCATTGGCGTGCCCGGCCAGCAGTGTTTCGCCGACTAAGTTAATTGTCGTTGATGCCGGCAATCTAGCTCGCGCTGCAAACGCTAATTCAACGCCCCCTGCTCCTGAACCAATGATCGCAACTGATTGATTTTCTTTGATTTCATCAACTATTCGCCGCCATTTAGGCAGGAACTCGCCAATGGGTTTAACACATGTCACGCCCGTCTGCGGCGGTTCCGGTATCGCGCCACAATTGAGCGATAAAAGGTCATAACGCAAAGGCGGTCGATCAGCGAAGATAAGCTGCTGCTGGTTTAAATCCAGACCTTCTACCCGCGCATGAATCATTCGCGCGCTCGCAAATCTAGCTAAAGGCATCAACTGAATATGAATATCGGTGTCGGTATAATACCCACTGAGGCATCCAGGCAGCATACCCGAATAAGGTGTTTCCAATTCTTGGCAGACCAGCGTTAATCGCACCCCCGGTTCGGGACGCATACCAAAGGCTTTGAGCACTTGAACATGACTGTGCCCGCCTCCAACCAGAATAATATCTCTGATTGATGGGGTGGAGAGAGAGGGTTTCATGTTAGAAGCATGTCAGAGAACAGGTCCGCACACTAGCGTTGAACGAGATCGTTGTATATAAAAATTAGTATGAGCAGAGCAAGTTACACAGGGCACCTTAGAGGAGCCGCGGGCTTTATGCTAGAAAAGGCACCGCTAGGTAGCCCAGAAAAAGCACCAGCGCTAAAACGCTTGAGCGATCGAGATGTGTCTTTAAAATCGTCATTGGCAAATCTTAGTCAGGCCAGACCACAACGTAAAAGAACAATTTTGACTAACCATATGACAAATGGTTAGAGCCAATCAGAATTCGACTAGACCCACCAAACCAAAACGAGCGCCGCTGGCGCAACCAGCAACCATAGCCCCACGCCAAAAATTATACTGCGCAACGACATATTTCGCAGCGTTTCGCGATTGATTTCCAAACCAATCATACCCAGCGCAAAAACCAGCAGCCCTTTACTGACCAGCGCGATACCACTTGATAGATTAGGCTCAATATTGATAATGCTGCTGCTCAAAGCCGCAGCGATAAACAGAATGACAAACGCGGGCACCCGCAATTTTGCCTCACCCTGGCGGTAGATCAAACTGACGGCAAACGCCAAAGGAATCAGCCAAAGAGTCCGACCCAGTTTCACCGTTGTGGCCACCACCGCGGCTTCGTCGCCATAAATTGTCGCCGTCGCAATCACAGAGCTTGTATCGTGAATGGCTAAAGCGACCCAAGCGCCGAAGGTTTCTTGAGAAAGACCTAGGCTGTGCCCAATGGCTGGAAATGTCAGCAACGCAACAATGTTGAGCAGAAAAACCAGTGCCGTGGTCACAGCTAATTGATGGGGCTTAGCTCCCATCAAAGGCGCCAGCGAGGCTATCGCAGTCCCCCCGCAGATTGCAGTGCCACTGGCGAGCAGGGTTTGCTCACTGGTATCACCTCTGACCACAAGTGCTAACAGCCCCCCTAACAACAACGTGCCCATGGTATAGATGGCAACAATCCAGCCATAATCAGCTGACACGCTGACCAATCGATCCAAACCCAGGGTAAATCCAAGCAACACAACCGCTGACTGCAGACAAATTCGTCCGAGTTCGCCGCTGTTCCTAACGGGATTTATCCCCACGAGCAGTCGAATCATCAAACCACCGAGCAGCGCAAACGCGGGATTTTGAAAATACAGACCTACCAGAAGTGCAATGCCCAGAGCACACCGAGCGATAAAAAAGGCCGTACGGGTATTCTGATGAGAATCTGAATTCGCGCTACTCATTCATGGTCTGCGTCAGTAACACTTGAATCTCCCCGATATCCTTGCATTGAAGGTTAGCGGGAATAGATATGGCTTGCCACCGCGGCGGCGCCAAAGTTCGATCGCGCTGCGATCGCAGGGCCGCGAATGAATCAGCACAGGTTGTGGCACGCCAATGGATATTCGCCAGTTTCTGCTCCGCAACCGTGGTCACACAACGGTTGCGGCGCCGATCACCGGGATAGTCATGGCAAACATACAGCCGCGTACAGTCTGGCAGCGACAGTAACTTTTCAATCGATTTGTACAGAAGGATCGGACTGCCTCCGGGGAAATCACAACGCGCAGTACCGGTATCAGGCATAAATAATGTATCACCTACAAAAACCGCGTTATCGAACTGATAGCTCACGCAGCCTGGCGTGTGCCCTGGCGTCGCAATCACTCTGCCGTGGGTGTGCCCCAGACAAATCTTTTCGCCGTCTCCCAACAGTTGGTCGTAGCCCTGCAGATTGGGTACCCCATCACCAATGGCTGTTTTAGCACACAGTAGGTGCGATTTTAAATAACCCGCAGCACTGGGGCGATCTGCATGTACATGAGTCTCGAGAATCCAGCGTGCCACAAATTCGTGAGCATGAATCCAATCCAGCATGGCATCGGCCGTATGGGTATTCACAACTGTATCACCGCACCCTACTCCCAGCGGTGCATCAATGATGGCGCAGCAACGAGACTCTGGATTTGCCACGATGTAACAAAAAGATCCGGTAGATGCCTCGAAAAAAGGATTGACCATTAAACTCATACCTTAAGCATAACCAATAAAATTTAAAAAAATTCTCTTTTATATGAGCATAAAAGATTATTTTTGGTAATATTTTTTAAAAATTTACTTTTAATGATAAAAATTTACCATGAAAACAATTGATCGTTATGACCGACATGTGCTTCAACTCCTCCAAGAAGATGCCGATTTAACCGTCTCGGATATTGCCGAGCGGGTAGGATTATCAACCAATGCCTGCTGGCGCAGAATCAAACGATTGGAGGAACAAAACGTAATACGACAGCATGTTGTCCTGCTAAGCGAGAAAACGCTGGGCTTGAATCTAACGGTATTTGTTTCGATTAAAACCAATGAACACAATGACAATTGGCTTAAGCGCTTTGCCGCAGGCGTCAAAGCCATCCCGGAAGTGGTTGAGTTTTATCGAATCAGTGGCGCCACTGATTATCTGCTCAAAATTATCACCCGTGACATTCAGGATTACGACCGCGTCTACAAAAAACTGATTAGCGTGGCACCCCTGCACGATGTCTCTTCATCGTTTGCAATGGAGCGAATCAAATCATCCACCGCTTTGCCCTTAGATCATATGAGCACCTGAAAGGTGAAGACGCCTACACCACACCGGTATCCTTGAGGACATCAATTTCTGCTGGCGTCAATCCAAGTTCCGCGAGCACCTGTTCGGTATGTTCACCCCTGTCTGGCGCACGCTGCACTGATTGAGTTGGCATACCGGCAATGTTGATCGGGTGTTTGATTACCGCCTGCATGCCACTCTCACCGCCCTCGAGTAACATCCCATTAGCCACGACCTGCTGATCCTGCGGCAACCGCTCGACCTCACCGACCAAACCGACAGGAACACCCGCGGCATTAAAATCATCCATCCACGCTTGCGCGTCTCGCGTGCGTATCACCGGGCGTAGCAGCTTCACCAACTGGTCACCATTGTCCAAACGAGCTTGCTGGTCGATAAACCGAGCGTCGACTAGTAATTCCGGCACACCCAACACGGCAAACAAAAGATCTGTCTCATGCTCTGTCCGGACCATCGTGAATTGCAGCCAACGCTGATCCCGCGTCTCATACATTAGGCGCGTATACATGTGCCGAGACATTTTTCGATATCGATTAAATTCACCGTCCGCAAATGCAGCTTGCGCGACACAAGAGGCAGACCAAACGCCATTAGCCAATAAAGACGTATGCACATAACTGCCTTCGCCACTACGGATTCGGCGCAGCAAAGCAGTGACAATACCCGCGTATACGGTTACCGCTGTTGGATGATCCCCCATTCCCGGCAGTGCTGGCGCAGGATCAGCATCTGGCGCATGCACCAATTCCATGAGCCCCGAACGTGCCCAATAAGCCACTAAATCGAAGCCTTCTCTGTTGCGCTCAGGGCCATTTTCACCGTAGGCAGTCAAGGAAGCGTATATCAATCGAGGGTTCAACTGACTCAAATGAGTGTAGCCCAAACCCCAGTCTTCGCGAAATTGAGGCATGTGGTTTGTCACAAACACATCCGCATCAGCCACCAGTTGATATAACAGGTCACGTCCAGCCTGAGACTTTAAATTCAGGGTGATGGAACGCTTATTCCGCGCATCCATCTGCCAGGCAAAGTTCACAGCGCTGTCTGGCGCGCCAGCCGACTCAGAGAATAAACGGTAACCATCTCCTATTCCGGGGGCTTCCACTTTTATCACCTGCGCACCAAAGTCTGCCAACATGGTGGTGGCCACCGGCGCAGCAATCCAAGAGCCCACATCTAGAACTTTTAAATCGGCGAACAATAAATCTTCAGACACGGCATCCCTCCCCTTTTGCGATCAACCCTCAGACACAGCAGCAACGGAATTTGAGCGATGCCATTGTCGCCTACCCCGAGCTTGCTTAATTATTCAAAAGACCCAATCACGCCCGCCCAACACCGCCTCATCGAGACATCACCTCGTGACCTTCACCCTCAGCTTCATGATCCACAATTTCGGCAGGAAAGCCGCCTGTCGTGACTGACAATTGATTAGCCTCTTCCAAGCGTCGAATAATATTAGGTGACCATTCTCGCGCTCCATATCGAGTCGCACCATCTTCAAAAATATCCAGCAACAAAGGGGACATTTCTAACGAAACCCCATTTTGCTCCGCAATCTTTTGAAAAAGCCCTACATCTTTAAGCACTAAATCCATGGTGAAATTGATGTCTCGACTACCATTTAAAATCACCTGGCTTTCAGTCTCATGAACAAAAGAGTTGCCAGAGGAGATGCGAATGGCCTCGTAGGCGACGGCAAGGTCCAAGCCAGAAGCTTTGGCGACCGTTAATGCTTCACACAGAGCAACCAGGTTTGCTGTGGCTAAATAGTTAGTCAACACCTTCAGCGTAGATGCGCTGCCTAGTGGACCTGCATGCAGAATTTCACGCCCCAGAATCGACAAGAGGGGCAGTATGACGTCAAATGTTGCCCGCTCGCTGCCGACAAGAACTGCAATATTACCGGTCGCCGCGCGATGACAGCCCCCCGAAACCGGACAATCCGCAACCAGCCCAGACAACGCAAGTATTTTCTCACCAAGCCTGCGCACTTCCGCCGCATCCGTGGTACTCATCTCTAGCCAGATCTTACCCGCGCAAAATCCCTTGAGAACACCGTTTTCAGCTTCCATTACTGTGGCACTGGCCTGTGGGGACGGCAAGCAAGTGATCACTAAAGCGCTTTGCCGAGCCAATTCTGCAGGGCTGGCGGCCCACACGGCACCGCCTCGAATCAAATCGGCGGCTTGAGCCTGTTCCAAATCATGAACAATAAGATCAACCCCGTTGCGCTGCAAAGTTGCGGCCAGCTTGGCACCCACATTACCCAACCCGATAAAACCAACATGACTTCCAGCAGGCCACCTATTATTCACAGTTCACCCTTTCCAAATTACCAACTTTAAAGGCTTCAATAGTCGCCCGAGGCCGTCAAAGAGGCAATCAAAGCGTTCTTCCTAACTCATTGCCTGCGTGTATCGCCGTCAATATGCTATTTTTGCCACGGACATCGCCAATCATATGCACCGGGGGTCCATTACCTTGAAGTGAATTCCACAGACCCCGATTAGCTTCATTATATCCAACCATTACAACGGTTTGCGCTGGTATTCTGCGTATTCGATCAGTAAACAATACACCGACTTCCACCCTATCCGGATGAATGCTGCGAACGTAGTGCCCACCAATGAAATCAAAATGACTGGCATACAATCTCTCTCTTGCCGCACCCGCGGTTACCGGTGGGTAGTTAAGCCTGGCCCCGATGGAATCGTGCCTGGAAACCATTGTCACCTGAACACCTCGCGTGAGTAAAACCTCAACTACAGAAATTGCTTCAAAAGTGCCCGTATCGTCATAGACCAAAACTGGGCCTTTAGTCTGCGCCGCGTCGCCGTAACCCAATATCTCCCATGAGTTAAATACATGGCCTAGATCAAATCCGGGAATCGGGCTCGCCGGCATTGATTGCTGCAACCCATCCGTTCGCGGCATGGTCCCGGTTGCTAGAACAACCTCATCAGGCGCAATTTCAGAGACACGCTCCTCATCCACATAAGTGTTCAAATGAATATTGACACCTAACGTGTCTAACTCTTCAGCCAGCCAATCAACAATAGCGCCAACATCGCCCCGCTTGGGCGCGGCTCTGGCCATTAAAACCTGACCACCCAATCGATTCATCGCCTCACATAATTCAACCTGATGCCCACGCAATGCCGCCGCTCGGGCACACTCCATCCCAGCAGGGCCACCGCCAACCACCAAAATTTTCTTTGGTTTGTGAACGGTATCGGTCGGTTCAAAGCTCAGCACCTGCTCCTTGCCCGCTGCAGGGTTCACCACGCATCCCAATCGACCGCCCGACATAAGCTGACCTACACACCCCATGTTGGTGCCAATACAAGGGCGTATTGTATTTTCTTGGCGCATCCGCGCCTTTCTAACCAAATTTGGATCCGCAATCAAAGCGCGCACCATGGACACCATATCGCCTTCACCACTGTCAACAATCGAACTGGCGTGATCCAATGTCAGGATTCTGCCAGTGACCATAGTAGGCTTGGATATCGCCACTTTGATCACTCGATTGGCCTGCATTTCCAAACCCAGAGGCTCATCAGAGGGCGCAATTAGTTTATGAAACCGCCAGTAGGCGCCCATGTGCAGCGAAACATAATCAACCGCCGGGGCAATGGCTTCGGCGATTTGCGCGTTGATAGCGGCTGTTAGACCACCTGGCACATAATCTTCGTTGGGCAAACGCACCCCAACCACCAGATCATCGCCTGCTTCGCTGATCACAGCTTCAATAACCTCGCGCATAAAACGCATGCGATTGTTTAGGCTGCCGCCGTATTCGTCGCATCGCTGATTTAACGCCGGCGAGAGAAATTCGTGAATCAGATAACCGCTGGACGCATGAATATCTACCCCGTCGAGCCCACAGTCTCGAGCTCTCGCAGCGGCCTTGGCGAAAGATTCCACCACGGAATCGATCATATTTTTGGTCATTTCAATCGGCATGACCCCAGCCATAGGGTTCACAATTGCGCTAGCAGACCAATTTTCCGGCATACCTTGCATGCCGGCACCCGGATGGTAAAGCTGAATGAACAGCTTCATATTGTATGGCCTGATCTTTCGAGCAATCTTTGTGAGGAACGGTTTGCAGGCATCGGTGTGCAATGCAATTCCCTGCGGCGCACTTTGATGCACCCCGCTGGCTTGGATGGTCGACATAGCGACATCACCTTTGGCACGCGCTAGGTGGTAAGCGATCAGATCGTCTCCGACCAAGCCAGTGCCGTGGGGAGAGCGCACAATTCGATTTTTGAGTTGTATCGATCCCAGCTTCAGTGGTTCAAATAAATTGTCATAAAGTGCCATCGAAAACCCTACCCAAATGAATTGATTGCGTTAGGTATAGGTCACAAACTCCACCCAATTACCATCTGGGTCCTCAACCATGCCAAGCGTGACTCCCGGTCGCACCTCAGTTATCGGCTCGACGATGTTGACCCCGGCGGCCTCACAATACGCCATGATTTCACTCAAATTGTTCACCCGCATCGTCCAATAGCGATAACCTGACGCCGCGGCTATGGGCCCTGGAGCAGGAGAGGCGCCGGTGGGCTGCGCTGGGACGACTATTTTAATCAAGCTGTCGCCACAATTCAGTCGATACATCTGCCCGCCCATTGGAAACGGAGTACTGGGTTCTTCAACAAAGCCCAGAATATCGCGATAGAAATGTACCATCGCATCGCCGTTGTTGGTCACAATACCAAGATCTATCGCTTGTTTAGACAATTGAATATCCATCTGCAGCGCCTGCTCCTTTTTTACTGATTAGCCGTCGAGCGCGGCATTCCACTGTTCTACCAACGCAACCGATGACAACAACTCAGTGGCGTCACCGTCGATGGTCAGCGAAGTAATTTCGTCTCCTTGAGCAATTTTATTCACTACCTCTTGATCCTGCTCGGTTTGCACCGCACCAAAAATCGTGTGGGCATCATCTAGCCAGGGTGTGGCCACGTGAGTAATAAAGAATTGGCTTCCATTTGTGCCAGGACCAGCATTCGCCATGGAAAACTTGCCTGGTGCGTTATGACGCAATTGCGGCACAAATTCGTCGCCAAATTTATAGCCTGGCCCACCTGTTCCGGTACCCTGAGGACATCCGCCCTGAATCATGAAATCAGCAATAACACGATGGAATTTCAGCCCGTCGTAATAACCTCGCTGGGCAAGGTTAACAAAGTTGGCAACCGTCATCGGCGTTTGATCTGGATATAAATCTAAACGGATGGTTCCTTTTGTGGTGTTCATTACTGCAACCAAAGACATAAGTACTCCTAATAATGATTAAAAATCGGACGAGACTGACGCGGTGAGCGTAGCCACAGACCGTAACACAACCGTTTTAAAACAAAACCTTGTCCTGCGAAATAAGCCGCTAAGTACTGGCGCTGATAGCGTCCAGATCCAGCCGCGAGCCAAATGTATCTGCATAACATAATTTTTCAACCGGCCGGCGAGAAATCGGACCGTGTCCACCCAAAACCGGATAACCTAACGGCATAACCGCGCAGGTATACCAACCCTGAGGAATTTCCAGCAACGATCTCAGAGCGTCTTCTGCAAAACACAGCAGTGTTGTCAATGTGCACCCGACGCCTTCGTTCACACATGCCAACATTGCGTTTTGCACCGCCGGATAAACCGAACCTCCCCCAACAACAGACGGGCGCCCCAGGTCAGCATCTGTAATTGCCATTAAGTCCGGATTAAAACAGAAGACCAGCAAAACCGGCGCGTCACCCATATGCTCGCCGAGATAATCACATGCATCCAGCATACGTTCCTGCTTCGCGCGGGCATCACCGGTCAACTGCGCCAAATTTTGGCGCGCCTGCGCGCCATAAGCCTGCCACTGCGGGCGATAGAGTTCACCCACGCGGCGACGAATCGCGGAATCACGAACTGTAACAATACGCCAGGGTTGCGTATTGCCACCGCTGGGCGCCCACGCAGCAGCCTGTAAAATACGGTTTAACACCGCAGCAGGGATAGGATCAGTTTTCAGTCGCCGAACCGCGCGAAGTGTACTCATCACCTCATAAATAGGCATCGAAAGATCTCTAATCACAATCACCTCATTGGGTTGTCTGATTCACGCGACGCGCACGTGGTTAAAAAGCCCATCAAGGCATCCTTTGCCAAAGCAGCGTCCTCTCCTGATTTCCAGCGCTCAATAAAAGTGACCTCTGGCGCGGATCTTGCGATCAGGCGAGAAGTCGACTCTGGATGATAAACATCGTTTCCCATCAGCACTAGCAGCGGCGTTTTGCAAGTTGCTAAAAACCTTTCGTCGACATTAAACAGGACTTGCTCACCGCCGTATAAATTCTCCCGGAAAGACTGCCAGGCAGCTTCGCTCACGTTATCCCGCGTGCTATGCAAGGGTTTTGCCCAATCATCAAACATAGCGTAAAAAACGTCATCGTTATTGTCGCGACCTATGGTTTGCAGCAACGTCGCAGACACAACGCGCTCAGGCGCAGCTTTGATTAGGCCCAAAGCAAATGGCCCACCAATACACATGCCAGCGACATGGAAGCGTTGAATATCCAAATGATCCATCAATCCGAGCTGGTCTGCTGCATACGTATGCCAGCCATCGGCTGCAGTTACCGCACCATAACTTTGTCCGGCGTTGCGCTGGTCCATAACCACAACATGATAGTTCTGCGCGAGCAGTGCAATCGGGTCCCAAGGCGCGTTCTGCCAAAACCTGATTGCCGACTTCATTCCACCGGGCGCAAGCAATAGTATCGGCGGACCCTTACCATAGGTTTCGAAATAAATTTTGGCGCCTGCGCGGTCATAAAATGGCATATCTGCCTCGATCTGTTGTGTGAATTTACTCCGTTTAGGTGAGCTTACGTCGCGCCAACTCGGCCCGAAGCCGCGCCGTATCACTCTCCAACGGCTCAGCCAATTCCGAAAGATCTAATGTGCCCTCTCCGTGAGCCCGCATTTTTGCACCGTCGTAGGTAATCCATTTCTCCGGCACAACTTCAAGGACAACGCGTAACGGACTATCTAAGAAGGTTTCGAATTTTTCTGCTGCTTCGGCCTCACCTCGCAATGCCCGAGCAAAATCAGGGTAAAACCAAGCCTTGGTTTTCCGATCCTCGTGCACAATACAATTACCTTTCAACGTGATGGTCTTGCCCGGCCCCATGTCCGTTCCGGTACTGGTAATGACGATCGAAACTTTTGAGTTGCGCCGCACAGCACTGATGCGATGCCGGTGAGCACCCGCGGTAAGCCAGATGCGGCCGTCTCGCCAAATGTAAGACATAATCACCCCCATGGGCCAACTGTCCTTAGTACACCAGTTAAAGACACACTCTTTTTGCGCCATAAGTAACTGCTCTTGATCGTCTTTATTCAGATGATAAATAGAAACAAGCTCGTAGTTATCGATATCTTTCTGGGCCTCAGCCATCGTTCCCCCTGTATATTTTTCCTGGTCAAATGGGCAGCGCCAGGCTCGATCAACTCAAGGTGATGAATCCGAGTCGGCGCCTAGGATGTAGGATTTGATCAACTTACGTTATCCTGTCAAGGCATTCAACACGTTATAATTCGGCCAATGAAACTGCCCATCATTAACCTTCAAAAACCAGACGTGAAAGCACTCGATCTTGCCTGCCGATCTTGGGGTGCCTTTGCGCTGACCGGGCACAATCTGACCACACAACGGCACGCCAACGCGCTACTATTTGCCCGCGAGTTTTTTGCACAAAACAAGTCAAAGAAAAATGAAATACGGCGTACGCCTGACAATATGTGGGGCTTCTACGACGCAGAACTCACCAAAAACAAACAAGATTGGAAAGAAATTCTAGACATCGGTCCACCTACAGATGCTCGCCCACGCCAGCGCGGCATCCCACAATGGCCAGATACGCGCCACTTCAAGTCCACAATGACACTGCTAAGCCAAGATATGCACCAAATGGCGCTGCAATTGGTGGGTCTTATGGCCCAGGCCTTGGGCACTCGAGCTGATCTTCCTGCCGCTTTTGACCCACACAGTAGTTTTTTACGCTTAAACCACTATCCACCGTGCCCAAACCCGGCAAGTGCACATGCACCGACAAATTCTACCAAAGGTGAGCTGGGCATCAGCCATCACACCGACGCTGGTGCCATTACGATTCTGCTCACCGATCAGCAACCGGGACTGCAGATCTTCCGCGATTCGCGTTGGCATACCATCACCCCGCCGGATCAGGGCGTATTGGTCAATCTCGGAGATATCGCCCAGGTGTGGTCAAATGATCGCTATTGTGCGCCGCTGCATCGCGTACTTGCTCACCAAGAGGTCAGCCGCTTAAGCATTCCCTACTTTTTAAATCCAAGCTACGATTATGATTATGCGCCCCTAGGAAGCGTGTGCTCCCCAACTGAGCCCCCTCGATACCACAGCATCAACTGGGGAGAATTCAGGCGACAACGCAGCCTAGGCGATTACGCTGACTGTGGCGAAGAGGTTCAAATAGCTCACTACATCAGGCGCTAAGGGAAGACGTCATCTGTACAACTCGGGCACGTTCACCCATGTTCATCTGCGGCGAATGCAGAGCCATCACCGCCGCCCGTCCATAATGCTTCAGAATTGGAATTCAGGCAGCTCGACCACCAAACCATCAAGTGCATCAACCACTGGAATTTGACACGCCAATCTTGAGTTTGCCTGACGTTCAGGATTGAGATCCAACATAGATTCTTCCGCCTCACCCGGTTCGCCAACAACATCCATCCACGATGGCGCGACCATCACATGACAGGTGGCGCACGAGCACTCGCCACCGCAATCCGCATCAATACCAGGCACTAAATTATCCAGTGCAACATTCATCACGCTTACGCCAACTTCAGCCTGTACGGTGTGTTCTTTGCCGTTGTGTTCAATGTAAGTAATTTTGGGCATTTTTTATCCTTATAGTTGGGGTTGAAGTGAGGTCGATGAGACGGTAATCGGACACATGTCCGTGCCAAGTCGCGTTAACTTTATCAGAATTCTGGCTCCATTAACCCATTTATGGCGATGGCCAGCGCAACATCTCTATCTGTCACGCGGTTGCCCGCATCATGAGTCGTCAGCACGATGCTGACCCTATTATAAACGTTTAGCCATTGCGGATGGTGGTCTGCTTTTTCGGCTAATAATGCTACTCGCGCCATGAAACCAAAGGCATCAACAAAATCTTTAAACACAAAATCTCTCTTTAGCGCATCTGTGTCGCCTACCCATCCCGGTGGATTGGTCAGGTTTTGTGCCATTTTGATTGCCTGTAAACCGTTGAAATTCTAATCATTAGGCTGTTACCAACCATAAATTTACCGATCAGAAGTGGTGGAGCCAGGGAGGATCGAACTCCCGACCTCGTGAATGCCATTCACGCGCTCTCCCAGCTGAGCTATGGCCCCCATGCAGGCGCGTGATCTTAGATAGGCAGCCGCGCACTGTCAATACAGACATTAGGCCGATCACCGATCACTGCCCTGAACTCAAAAGTGCCGTCACTTTTACGAGCGATTTATCCAAGCGTTTACGCTCCTTGCCAGAAACGGAAAACGCATCCAAAGCCCCCCTGATCCGCGCACGGCTCAAGTCGGGCCCAAGGAAAATCAGAGAATCGAATAAGGGCAACGAAACACCACGACCACTAATTGCTACAAAAAGAGGAAATAGGTAATCTCGGAATTTGAGATCCAGCGCCTGCGCAAGATCTTGGCACAACTCAAAGATCGCCTCGCGCTCCCAATGCCGCAAATCATCCAGTAAGGCAGAAGTATGATGCAAGATTTTTACATTAGCATCGCGATCTAACGTCTTGTGCAAAAAGTTATCCGGCGTCAACGTTTTACGCGCGCCAACCAGATAATCAACCAGTGGTGCAAGATCGGAAAATTTTTCCACCCGCTCCTGCACCAGCGGAATCAAATGACTTAACCGGTCCTGATTGAACATCCATGACTGGGTCTGAGCAATAAATTCTGATGCAGACAATTGACGTAAGTACTGCCCGTTCAACCAAGCCAGCTTAGCTTGATCAAAAATTGGTCCCCCCACGGAAATGCGTTTTTCATCAAAAGCCTTGACCATCTGTGCTTTCGTAAATATCTCGCTTTCATCAGGCATAGACCATCCCATCATGCCCAGATAGTTCAGCAACGCTTCTGGCAGAAATCCTTCGTCGCGATAATACAGAATGCTCGTTGGATTTTTGCGCTTGGACAGCTTGCTTGAATCAGGATTTCTCAGCAGCGGTAAATGCAACAGCTTAGGCATCGGCCAATCCAGATACTGATAAAGCAACACATGCTTCGGCACGGAGTTAAGCCACTCTTCACCACGCAAAATGTGCGTAATCCCCATTAAATGATCGTCGACAACAACTGCCAGGTGGTAAGTGGGCATACCATCGCTTTTCACCAGCACCTGCATGTCGATTTGACTAAACGGTATTGTCACTGGACCACGCAACTCATCCTCAAAAGTACACTCACCCACATCAGGAACACACATGCGGATGACATGCTCTTCTCCTGCTGCGACACGCTGCGCAACCGCATCAGCTGTCAGGCCAAGGCAGCAGCCATCGTAGCGGGTTGTTTGTTTCGCGGCTTGTTGCTCGCTGCGGACTCGATCTAAGCGCTCTTTGGTACAAAAACAATAAAACGCCTGTTCGCGGTCAACCAGTTGTTGGGCGTACTGCGCATAAATCTCTCTGCGTTCGCTCTGACGATACGGGCCTGCCGCCCCGCCCACATCGGGACCTTCATCCCAATCGAGCCCGAGCCACTGCAATGCTGCAAAAATAGATGCTTCAGACTCTGGTGTACTACGCGCGGTATCTGTGTCTTCGATACGAAGTAGGAATTGACCACCGTAGTGTCTGGCAAACGCCCAGTTAAACAGCGCCATATAGGCGGTGCCGACATGAGGGTCGCCCGTCGGCGACGGCGCAATACGCGTTCTAACGTTCATTTTATACCCTTGGCGGAAGGGCTGAGCGGCACAGGCAGTCTAAAACCCGAGCATATCAGCGACATTGGGAATGACTGGATAGGAGATGCCTGCCCATTTTTGTACCACCCGAACAACCTGGCATGCATATCCAAACTCATTGTCATACCAGACGTAAAGCACCGCATTGTTACCTTTTACTATCGTTGCTTCACCATCAACAATACAGGCGTGACGGTTGCCAACCAAGTCTGACGAAACAACATCCGGGGAGGTTGTAAAGTCAATTTGGCGCTGCAAATCGCTGTTCAAGCTGACGTTTCGCAGAAATTCACTCACCTCGGCAGGCTCAATGTCACGTTCGAGCGCAAGATTAAGGATAACCAGCGAAACGTTGGGCGTAGGCACGCGTATTGCATTTCCAGTGAGCTTGCCATCCAGCTCGGGCAACAAACGCACCACGGCAGAGGAGGCTCCCGTTTCCGTAATGACCATATTTAACGGCGCACCCCGCCCGCGTCGGTTTTTCGAATGATAATTATCGATTAGGTTTTGATCATTGGTATACGCGTGAACCGTTTCCATGTGGCCGGAAACGATTCCGTACTCATCGTTCATTGCTTTCATCACGGGCACTATGGCATTTGTCGTGCAACTGGCTGCAGCCAAGATCGTATCCTGCGGCGTAACATCATGGCTGTTAATTCCCGCGACAATATTTTTGATCTCACCCTTGCCTGGCGCGGTTACAATGACCCTTGCTGCACCTTTCGCTTTAAGGTGTTCACCCAGCCCCGCTTCATCACGCCAAGCACCCGTGTTGTCTATAATGATGGCATTGTGGATACCATAAGCGGTGTAATCCACTTCTGCAGGTTTGTTCGCGTATATCACGCGAATGACGTTGCCATTGGCGATGATACAGCTGTTTTCTTCATCAACTCGCAGCGTGCCTTGAAACCCGCCATGCACAGAATCTCGACGCAGCAGACTGGCGCGCTTGATTAAGTCGTCGTCACTGCCCTTGCGCACAACAATGCCACGCAGCCGCAACTGCGCACCGCTGCCGGTCTTTTCGATGAGCAAACGGGCCAGTAAACGACCAATGCGGCCAAATCCGTACAATACAACATCTTGCGGTTCAGGTAGTGGCGGCACATGTCGACCGATGACTTGAGCACACTCCCGCTGGACAAAGGCCTCCGCGCTGATTTCAGAATCCGCTGATTCCTCCATAAATTTACTGGCAAGACGCCCGACATCGATATGACTCGGACCAAGCTCCAGCGCCACCATCGCCTCCAAAATCGGATAACTTTCAAACTCTGAAAGTTCATTCTTAGCAATCTGACGCACGTAGCGATGTGTTTTCATCAACTGTGTGACGTTCTGATTATACAGGGCTCGCCCATAGCAATAGACCACAACGTTATTGCGGTACAGCCGACCGATCATCGGAATCATCGCCTCAGCCAAAGCTTCGCGCTCTTTCCAATCAGGAAAATAATCATCTAAGGTCGGTAGTGCCACATTACATCCTTTTAATTGTTGCATTAGACGGGCCGAACCCGCGAACACGCATTATAGACGCCGGCTTTCACCGAGCAATCAAACAAATCGTATTTTGTGACGCCTAACCACCTGCGCTACGCAGCGGTTGGCAGCAGTCCTGCTGCCAATGTTGCCAAAGGCGACTAACGGAAGCTATCGTTAATAAGGTCGAGTTTATCTTGCCCGGGGCATAATTCCGGCTCATTCAATTCGTTAAGCGGCCTTTGAACGGTATCCATGATTTCATGGCAATCGGCTGCTTCTGGATCAACGTAGAGCAGTCCCGTAACCACTTCCCCGCTCTCCTGGCGGCGCTGAATATAATTTAACGCTCCCACTCGATCATGGACGTCGTAGTTTTCATCGAGCTTGTAAAGCTTCAGGGTTGTGCCGTCGGGCATATTCACGTCTTCGCGCGTACCGGGCCGGTAATCAGCAGTAATTTCCTGATGAACCGGTATGTAATCAGCGTCGACCACGTTTTTTGTGTGCTGCCGGATATGCTCATAGCTTTTTGTCGACCCCTGATGGTTATTAAACGCAACACAGGGAGAAACCACATCGATAAACGCCATGCCTTTGTGTTTTAAGCCCGCTTTAATCAGCGGTACCAATTGCTGCTTGTCACCAGAGAAACTGCGCGCGACAAAACTGGCGCCTATCTGCATCGCCATCGTGACTAAATCAATTGGTTCATAAAGATTTGGAGCACCCTTCTTCGACGTTGAACCTTTATCGTTCGTCGCTGAAAACTGGCCCTTTGTTAGACCATAAGTTCCATTATTATCAACAATATAGAGCATATTTATACGGCGGCGCATGATATGAGCGAACTGCCCCATTCCAATTGACGCACTATCGCCATCACCAGAGACACCTATGAAATGAAGGTCGCGGTTAGCCAGATTCGCACCGGTCATCACTGACGGCATTCGTCCATGAACCGAATTAAAGCCATGTGACTTATTCAGGAAATAGCTCGGCGTTTTTGAAGAACAACCGATCCCGGATACTTTCGCAAAACGGTGCGGCGGCAACGACAATTCCGCGCAGGCCTGGACGATGGCCGCGCTGACGGAATCGTGCCCACATCCGGCGCATAAAGTAGACACCGAGCCTTCATAGTCGCGCCGGGTCAGACCTAGATCATTAAGCGGCAGTCTAGGATGATGCGTGCGTGGTTTGACCACAAATGTCATGACTGAACCTCCGTCAGGCGTGCCAGTTTGTTGGCTTGATAGTAGTCAGTGATGCTACTCACAATGAAATTTGCCGAAATCGACAAGCCCGCATAATAGTTTATAGCAATCATCTGTTTTGGATTACACTCCAACTCGTTGATTAACAACATGCGCATTTGCGCGTCCCGGTTTTGCTCCACAACAAACACAATTTCATGGTTTTCAATAAACTCTGCCACTTCCGCACCGAATGGAAATGCCCGAATACGACAAGCATCAAGCTCGATACCTTCATCGCGTAGCTGATCCATCGCTTCAGGCATTGGCAATGCGGTCGTGCCGAAGTAAATCACACCCACACGTTGCGCTGACGTCGCTATTTCCGCGGCGGGTACCAGTTCTGCTGCGGTATGCCATTTCTTCAGCAACCTGATCATATTTTTCTCGTACACTTCAGGCGATTCGGTATAGGCAGCGAACTCATCTCGAGAGGTACCTCGGGTGAAAAACGCACCTTTCTCAGGGTGGGTGCCCGGATAAGTTCGATAACCGATACCGTCACCATCAACGTCTAAATATCGTCCAAACACTTCAACTTCGTCTAATTCTTGTGCGTTGAGCACTTTACCCCGATCGTAGCGGCGGCTGTCGTCCCATTCAAAGGGCTCACTGAGATTATCGTTCATGCCCAGTTCCAAATCGCTCAAGACAATAATGGGTGTTTGCAAACGGTCAGCCAAGTCCAACGCCTGAGCTGCAAAGTCGAAACACTCCTTCGGTGTTGAAGGAAACAGAAGCACATGCTTTGAGTCGCCATGGGAAGCAAACGCAGACGCCACGATGTCGCTTTGCTGAGTACGGGTCGGCATACCCGTTGATGGCCCTGCCCTTTGAATATCCCATAATACGGCAGGAATTTCTGCAAAGTAGGCCAATCCCAGAAACTCGGACATCAACGAGATCCCTGGGCCGCTAGTTGCAGTGAAGGAACGCGCACCGTTCCAGGCCGCCCCAATAACAATGCCGATTGCAGCCAATTCGTCTTCAGCTTGTATAATGGCAAAATTCTTTTGTCCCGTTTCCGGATCAATACGCAAACGATTAGCGTGGGTTTCGAACGCCTCCGCCACCGAAGTGGAGGGTGTTATCGGATACCACGCGCATACTGAAGCCCCCCCATATATCGACCCAAGGCCTGCTGCCATATTGCCATCTACCATGATGCGATCGCCGACTTGGTCTGAGGCGCGAACTTGCAAAGGCAAAGGCGCTTGTAAATAGTCAAAAGCGAACTGGCGCCCCAACTCTAAAGCGCGAATGTTCGGCGCAATCAACTGATCTTTGCCTTTGTACTGCGTAGCTACCATGCCTGTAATCACATCAAAATCGATATTCAACAAGCCAGCAAGCGCGCCTAGATAGGTGATGTTTTTAAACAAGCTGCGCTGCTTGGGATCGCTGTACTCTGGTAAGAGCATGGTCGCGATAGGGATGCCAATCTCGATGACGTCATCGCGCTGTAAATGCTTGGCCAGAGGCTTGGAGCTGTCGTAAACCAAATAACCACCGGGGCTGACGGACGCGACATCTTCAACGAAGGTTTCTGCATTCATTGCGACCATGATGTCTACGCCTTCGCGGCGCCCCAAATACCCTTTTTCACTGACGCGGACCTCAAACCAAGTGGGTAAGCCTTGAATGTTAGAAGGAAATATATTGCGCGTCGCAACCGGGATCCCCATTCTAAACAACGCTTTGGCAAACATGCCGTTTGCGCTTGCGGAACCCGAACCGTTGACATTCGCAAAGCGAATTACAAAATCGTTATAGCTCACACTCATTCTGCAAAAGACCCCAGTTGTGGCACGTGAACAATAGAGCGCTGCATATCCCAAGCGTTGGTCGGACAGCGTTCAGCACATAATCCGCAATGCAAGCAGACGTCTTCATCTTTCACCATAACTCTACCAGTCGGGAGATCCGTGGACACATATAGATCTTGCTCGGTGTTGAGTGCCGGGGCACTCAGCCTGAGCCGCAATTGGGATTCGTCGGCGTTGTTCACAAAGGAGATACTGTCCATCGGACAGATATCCACGCAAGCATCACACTCGATACATAACTTTTCGGTGAATACGGTTTGCACATCACAATTCAGACACCGTTGCGCTTCCGCTGCAGCTAAAGCTGGGTCGAAGCCAAGTTCTACTTCAACTTTAACGTCTGCCAATGCCGTTTGCTGTTCCACAAGTGGCACCAAGTTACGCACGGACGCATCATGTTCTGCATCATAGGCCCACTCATGCACACCCATTTTAGTCGACAGCAAATTAACCCCGCGCGGTGGGCGGTCTTGCTTCAAATCTTTGCCTTGGCAAAACAAATGGATACTTATGGCCGCCTGATGGGCGTGCGCGGATGCCCAAATGATATTTTCAGGACCAAATGCACTGTCCCCGCCAAAGAAAACTTTCGGATGTGTTGATTGGAAGGTCACTTCGTCCAGCACCGGACAGTCCCACTTGTCGAACTCCAAGCCCAGATCACGCTCAATCCAAGGGCAGTGGTTGTCCTGACCAATGGCCATCAATATGTGATCAGCCTCAATAAGAACGTCAGGTTCTCCCGTGGGCACGTAGGTCAAACGCCCGTTTTCACCTTTGACAGGCTCCACGCATTCGAAGAGAACGCCTTTTAATTTGCCATTCTCGTGCACATACTCTTTGGGTGGGCGATTATTAATAATGGGGATGCCCTCGCGCATGGCATCTTCTTTCTCCCATTCCGAGGCCTTCATTACCTCAAACGCAGAACGCACGACCACTGAAACGCTGTCAGCACCAAGGCGAAGCGACGTGCGACAACAATCCATCGCCGTATTTCCTCCGCCCATCACAATTACTTTGCCTTCGATGCGCTCAATATGACCAAACGCAACGCTGGACAGCCAATCGATACCGATGTGTATCTGGTCATCAACCTCAGCACGACCCGGCAACTCCAGGTCACGGCCGCGGGGCGCGCCTGTACCAATGAAGTAGGCATCAAAATTCTGTTCAAGCATTGCTTTCATACTTGAAATCTCGTGTCCGAAGTGACACTCAACTCCCATGTTCAGAATCTGGTCAACCTCTTCATTGAGCACCGATTCCGGCAGCCGAAAACTCGGGATTTGACTGCGCATCATGCCGCCACCGACCGGGTCTTTTTCGAACAGGTGCACCTCATACCCCAGTGGCAGAAGATCTCTGGCCACAGCAAGTGATGCTGGACCCGCGCCGATCAGAGCAATTTTTTTGCCATTTTTAACTTTGGGCACGCGCGGTAGATAGTCAGAAATATCGCCTTTATTGTCCGCCGCCACCCGCTTGAGTCGACAGATGGCAACAGGTTTTTCTTCCGTTCTTACCCGCCGGCAGGCCGGCTCACAGGGACGATCACACGTACGCCCGAGGACCCCAGGGAAAACATTGGAATCCCAGTTAAGCATATAGGCTTCTGAATAGCGCTCTTGGGCTATCAGACGTATATATTCGGGGACGGGCGTATGAGCCGGACACGCCCATTGACAGTCGACCACTTTGTGAAAGTAATCAGGATCATGAATCTTTGTTGGTTGCATAACAAAAAGACGTCTCGCCGAGAACAAAATGAATTCGCACGCGAGACTTGGGATTCTCTAGATTGAAAGCGAAACTTTAGCTCGTTGCACACCCCATGGCTAGCCCCTGCAAGGTCAGAAGCGTGCGAGAAGTCAGTTTTTTTAAAGCAGTAGGCGATCTGCGCTTAAAACACCCTCAATCCAGGCCCATAGGGTTCGCTGAAAGTTGATTAATAATGTCTAAACCGAGCAAGCCATCAAGGCCCGGAAGCGTCACCGGCAGCTCCAGTACGCGAACATCAGTAAACAGTTGGCCCTGGATTTTCAATTGCGCAACTTGAAACACCCCCGTTTCGACCACCCCACCTGCGGTGCGCATGCGCACCACTCCCTCCAGCGGTTGTGCGCCAGCGGCCAGCAGTGCTTGCCTTGTCAAACTGGTCATATTTGCACCAGTATCAACAAGCAACGTGAGCGAAGCGCCATTGTGTGCTGAGGCCATCGCTAGCAAACGGTCTTCATCACGAGTGAAACGCAACCCAAATTGAGCGTTATCGATCCGCGCTGCCAGATTGTCTAACATTACCTGAGCAATATCGCTGGTGCCCGTTTCCATCAGCACCCGCCGGGCCATATCCCACTGTTGCAGCGCCGCCAGGCTAACAGACCACTGGTAACGATAACGATCACTTGCGGTATACCGCTGGGTTATCTGACGCCAAAACGCTTCACGCTCCGCCAACGCTCCTCGCGCCCGCAATTCGTTGTCGATCACGCTGATAATCAGATCGACTTCGCGACGCGCGCGTTGACCTTGAGCCGTGGTGATTATCCCGCCCAAGACGTCGAAAAGCGTCTCCAATGCCTGTTCACGCAGGCCGCTTGTCTGCTGCAGGTCACTCAATAGAAACAGCGCCGCGATATCACCCGGATAAACCTCAAGATAGGCACGCAAAACGGCGCGCATTACCGGTGCATCATACTTGTTAAACGCTTGCTGCATTTGACTGAGCAACCGCGCGCCAAACTCAGTTGTCACGCGGTTGGGATCCGAGGCGATCTGATCTAATAGCCCTGTCCAATCCAGTTTGTCCAACAATTGATCGAGCGAGTCTATCCGGTCGGATTCAAGGTCCACTTCTAATCTACCTTCCGGATTTTTTTGATCGATAGGCGAAGCAGAGAGTGGAGCAGCGCCGGGCTGCTCTGCCCCACTAAAGCTAACAATAGTCGACCAGTCAGGACGGCCTTGACCCTGCCAATAGCCGAGCAAATAAATCCCTAGTGCGATCAACAGGATAAAAAAATACCGAATTGTTTGTTGTATCATCGTCACAGAACCTCTTGGGAACGCTAGAATACCCGCCCGCTGACCGACACAACACTGCACTGGACGTGGTTATACTTTGGCTAACTCAACACTACCTAAACAATCCGCACAGCTGATTTCCAGCAAAATATTAACGGAGATCCGCGGCGCTATCCCACAAAAGCCCGGACAACGCATCACTTGGCATGGCCTTAAAGACGCTGCTGATGCGCTGGCCGTCAGCGAACTGACCGAGGCTTGGGATGGCCTGGTTTTAGTGCTCACCCGCGACTCCGCCAGAGCACAGCGTTGGCAGGAGGCGGTACGCTTCTTCCAGGGCGGCACGCATACCCCCTTGCATTTTCCAGACTGGGAAACCCTACCTTACGACGCATTTTCACCGCATCAGGATATCATCTCCGAGCGGCTCGCCACTCTTCACAAGCTGCCTAATGTGTCCCGCGGGGTGCTGACCGTTCCCGTCACCACACTGATGCAACGCATCGCACCCCGGAGCTATCTCGACGGCGCAGCCTTTGACCTGCAGGAAGCGCAAGCATTCGATCTTCAGCAGCAGCGCCTAAAGCTGGATAATGCCGGGTATCAAAATGTCGATACGGTGACCGAGCGCGGGCAATATGCGGTCCGCGGGGCGGTTATGGACATTTACCCAATGGGTGCAGAATTACCCGTGCGTATCGATCTATTCGATCGAGAGATTGATTCACTGAGAACTTTTGATCCAGAAAGCCAGCGCACCGTGGAAAAAATTTCCGCGTTGCAACTATTACCGGCCAAAGAATTTCCCTTTGATGCCGGTGCCATCACACACTTTAGAGATAGCTGGCACCACGCGTTCAATGTGGATGTACGCAGGTGCAGCGTTTATCAAGACGTATCGAGCCAAATCGCTCCCAACGGCATTGAATATTACCTGCCTTTTTTCTTTCCCCAGCTAGGTACTCTCTTCGACTACCTCCCGGAAAACGTTCTTATTGTGGTGGAAGAAGGTGTCATTGAGGCGGCAGAGCATAATTTGCAAGAAACGCAATCGCGTTATGATGCCCTTGGGCATGACATCGAACGACCGATCCTGCCACCCACTTCACTGTTTTTGGTCATGGAAGAAATTTTCCACCATCTAAATCAACACCCGCGAATCGAACTCAGTAGCCAGCCTGGAAAACACAATATCGAGTTTTTTAGCCACAAATTGCCTGATCTGGAATTTAATGCCCGCACCGCGCATCCGGCTGAAAAACTCCACCGTTTTCTCGAAGCAGTAAATCAGCCGGTCTTATTTGTTGCGGAGTCTGCCGGCCGACGAGAAATGTTTGATGAACTGCTGCAAAAAGCGGGCGTTTCGACGCAAATCATCGACTCTTTCGAGGCGTTTAAATCCAGTCAAAATCACTGCATTACGCTCGCAAATTTTGACGAAGGGCTGCACGTCGACGACTGCATCGTCATCACCGAAAGCAACGTATTGGGTACCCGCCAGGCCGACCCCCGCAGGGAATCCGGCGGACGAATACTTGATCCGGATCAGATCGTAAAAAATCTTACCGAACTCAGTGTCGGTGCTGCTGTGGTGCATATTGATCACGGGGTGGGCCGTTATCAGGGATTACAAACGCTCACAATCAACGGGGATACACATGAATTTTTAACGTTGTTCTATGCAGACGAGGACAAGCTCTATGTGCCGGTGACTTCGCTGCACCTGATCAGCCGTTATGCGGGATCTGATGAAGAAAATGCGCCGCTACATCGTCTTGGTTCTGATCATTGGGAAAAAGCTAAACGCAAGGCCGCAGAGAAAGTCATTGACGTCGCTGCAGAGTTGCTGGACATCTATGCGCGCCGAGAGTTGCGCACCTCCTACCGTTTTGAACTTAACGAAGATGATTACAAAGCCTTCGCCAATGAATTTGCCTTCGAAGTTACGTTAGATCAACAAGGCGCCATCGACGATACGGTGAGGGATATGACCACCGTCCGCGCGATGGATCGGCTGATCTGTGGTGATGTTGGCTTTGGTAAAACTGAGGTCGCCATGCGTGCCGCTTTTTTAGCCGTACAAAACAACAAGCAGGTGGCTGTACTTGTGCCTACTACACTTCTGGCACAGCAACATTTCGATTCTTTTAAAGACAGATTTGCAAACTGGCCCATTGCCATAGAGACAATCTCAAGACTGCGCTCGCAACCTGAGCTCGACGCCATAGCGGCCCAATCAATCAGCGGCAAGGTTGATATTTTAATTGGCACCCACAAGCTGCTGAGCAATACGTTTAAATTCAAAGATTTAGGTCTGATCGTCATCGACGAAGAGCATCGCTTTGGCGTGCGCCAGAAAGAACGCCTCAAGGCAATGCGCGCAGAGGTCGATATTTTGACACTAACCGCAACCCCAATTCCGCGCACCTTAAACATGTCTCTTTCGGGAATACGAGACCTCTCGATCATTGCAACGCCGCCCGCCAAACGTCTGTCGATCAAAACATTTGTTCAACAAAAACAAAATCATCAGGTCGCAGAGGCCATTGGCCGCGAACTCCTGCGCGGTGGCCAAGTATTTTATCTACACAATGCGGTTCAAAGCATCGACACAGTCGCAGAAGAAATCGCCGCCTTGGTGCCCGAGGCACGCATCGGTATTGGTCATGGGCAAATGCCCAAACGCGCGTTAGAGCAGGTTATGGCTGACTTTTACCATCGGCGCCTGAACGTTTTGGTATGCACAACCATTATCGAAACGGGCCTAGATGTCCCCAATGCCAACACCATCATTATCGAAAGAGCGGACAAATTTGGTTTAGCACAGCTACATCAACTTCGCGGTCGTGTCGGCAGAAGTCACCGTCAGGCCTACGCCTTTCTGCTGACACCGCACCCGAAAGCCATGACCAGAGACGCGGTAAAACGGTTAGATGCGCTTGAGGCTGCCGGTGAACTCGGCGTCGGCTTCACTTTGGCCACTCACGACATGGAGATTCGAGGCGCGGGCGAGCTGCTCGGTCAAGATCAATCTGGGCAAATTGAATCTGTCGGCTTTTCAATGTACATGGATTTATTAAATCGAGCGGTCGAATCACTCCGGGCCGGTCAAGTTCCTAACATTGAAAGCGCCTGGGAACCGGTTAGCCAAGAAGTTAACTTACATGCGCCCACTCTAATTCCGGAATCCTACCTGCCTGATGTTCACACACGATTAATCTTGTACAAACGTATCAGCGGCGCCGCCACGCAACAAGCCTTGGACGATCTGCAAGTAGAGATGATCGACCGATTTGGCCTACTGCCAGAGCCTTTGAAAAGACTTTTTGCTGTGACCGGACTGAAGTTATCCAGTCAACAACTGGGAATCCGGAAACTAGATATGGGTGAGGAACGCGGCAAATTAGAATTCAGTGACCAGACGCACGTTGATCCTTTAAAAATCGTAAACTTGGTTCAAAAGCAACCAAATAGTTTTAGACTTGAGGGGGCGTCGGTACTGCGAATCAGTCAATCGTTGGACGATTTCAACCAACGAGTTAAGTTTTGTCAGGAACTACTGGAGCGTCTATCACCATAATTGGGGGCAGCAACTTAATGAAATCGATTTTGCTGATCGTGGGCCTTGTTGTCGCTATCTTGGGCGCAACTGCGACACACGCACAACCGCAAAGCTTTGCAGTGGAAGACTTGCTTGAATCGCGCTGGTTTGACATCGAACTGATCGTATTCGAACGATTGAATGTATTAGACGTTAATACTGCGGAGGACTTAATCCAGACAAAGCAACGCAGCTGGCCCGACAACCTGATTGCAACTGGCTTTTTGACCGCCTCTGTAATGGATAGCAATGCAGCCCCGATAGCACCGGCGTTAGAGTATTGCCTGGGCTATCCGCTATTTCCAGACAAGGATCCAATTCACCCTAACCTGTTGCGGGCGCAACAAAAAAAGGCGCTGATGGACGATTACTTTAGCGCTGATATCGATGCCTTTTTCGCTGAAGCTTACCCCGCAGAGGAACTCGAACCAGACGAACCGCGCACACCAGATTTGCCGGAGGATTTGGAACTACCCGCGCTAGACATCGAGATTATCTCCCCCTTGACCACTACCAACCAGCCGCTGGTGCTGCTTGCCCCGCGCTTCGATCAACCGCCTGTAGAACTCGGCGCCGACATCAGTGCGGAGTCTGAACCCTCAGACGAAGAAAAATTTATCAGCCAAGTCGCCGATTTCGAGGCGTTACTTTACCAAACCAGTTACTTATGGTTGAGCGATCTCACGCTCAGATCGGAATTTACAGCGCTGAACCGACAGAGAGATCTACGCCCGCTAATCCACCGTCGATGGCGCCAGCCAGTGCCTCCGCGCAACGCTGCACAACCCATCTATTTCACTAATGAACTTGACTCCTCAGCGGGTCTAACCGCCTTAGGGTTACCCAAGCTCGAAGGGTTCATCAGCGTGACCGTCGAGCGGTACTTACATTTCTCTCCAACGCTTTGGTACAACGCTGATACTCTAGGGTTAGCCCCGCAAGCTTTTCCGGCGCAATCCCCTCCGGCGCTTCCGATTAATAACTATATGATCATGCAAGAGAGTCGGCGCCTGCGTAGCGGTGAGCTGCATTATCTGGATCATCCCAAGTTTGGCGTGATTGTGCGCATCAATCCCGTGCCCGTACCGAAGCGGCTAAAACTGGCAGAAATGGCGTTAAACGCTAGCAGCTAGGACCTTATGCAACAACGTTAGCATGGTTTTTGCACCCGAGCGTGAAGCCGCCACTATTGCCTCCAGCGTAATCTCCTGCTCACTCACGCCGGACGCAGGATTTACCACCAAGCACAAACCCGCAAAAGGTAAATCTAACTCACGCGCGAGCGCCGGCTCAGGCATACCCGTCATACCCACCACCGTGCAGCCTGCTTGCGCAAGCCTGCGCACTTCAGCGGCGCTCTCCAGGCGCGGGCCCTGTGTGGCGGCATAAACGCCACCTCTTACCACCTCAGAATCTACCGACGTGAGCCGCTCAATTAAGTTTTGATCATACGGCTGGGCAAATTCAGCGTGCCGGACTTTGTCGTCAAACGTGCTATCCCGCCCCCACGTATAGTCTATCAACTGATCAGGCACCACCAGTTGCCCGACGCCTAAAGCCGGATCAATACCGCCCACCGTGTAGGTGCCCACCAAAGCATCAATCCCTAAACTGTGCATCAACCAGACATTGGCGCGGTAGTTGATTTGATGTGGCGCAAACTCATGATGGTCTCCATGACGGCGCAAATAAATCAATTCATGCTCACCCAACTGCTGACGTACTGGCGCGGCCGAGGCATCTCCCCAAGGGGTTTGTCTGTCTGCGCAGGGATGCAAATCTGTTGTCTCCAAAGGTGAAGAGCCAACAAAAACGCCCAATCGACTCATAAACAATCTCCAGCTTTTTTATGCTTTATAACGATAAACCCCTGGCAAATTGGCACCGTGGCCTTCAAACCCTAGACCACTGCCAATATGACCCTGCCAATGACAGGAAAGCGCCGTCTCATCTGCCTCTCGAGTATGCGCTGCGCCTGAAAACATACTTACTATACGCAGGCACTTGGGGTTCTCATGTTCAAGCGCATCGACAATTTCACCCAATTGAGGGTCGCCCATAGATCCCACGATCAGTGCCACAAAACGCCCGCCCAGCGCAGGCATAAGTTGAGAATCACCGGATTTTCTGGCGCTCGTCTCTGGCTGCACCCACCGGCGCGCACGTAAACTCGTGATCTGAATCATTTGCATCGGGAATACCAAACGACGCATCAACATACCGGTCAGAAATAAGCCATCAGGCAATAGGCTGACCAGCACCGGATGGCGGTCTTGCAGATCAACCGTCAGACGCACAGCAAGCCGGTCAACCGCAAAGGTCACTTCATTAGGGCTAAGCACCGGCACCGCTGTGGCATATACGTGGGCAACAGTTGGGGGTACAGAAGATGCCAGCGACAGTTGTTTCAAGTCAAAGTACATGGAATGCGTGCCCGCAGTTGAACAATGCTGACCGAAATCATCAGGCGTCAGACCTGATCACCGGATCTGGCATAGAATCGAGCAACACGCTGCGGGTTGGAAAGGCAATCTCAGCGTTGTGCTGCTCGATAATGTCCGCAATTTTAAGCAAAACATCTTGTTTTACCGCGTGAAATTCAGTCCAAACCGTTGTCTTGGTGAAACAGTACACAAAAAAGTCGATTGACGAAGCACCAAACTCTACAAAGTTGACCATCAAGGTTTGTTCACTGTCGATGGCCTCATGTGCGCGTAACATTGTATTCACGTCATCGACAATCGGCTGCATCTGATGAATATCGGTATAGCGCAAACCAATCGTTTCATAAATTCTGCGGTTGAGCATTTGCGAGGGATTTTCCACCGCTAAACTGGTAAAGACTGAATTCGGCACATAAAGGGGCCGCTTATCAAAGGTGCGTATCCGGGTTAAACGCCAACCAATTTCCTCAACCGTTCCCTCGATCTCACGATCCGGCGATCTGATCCAGTCGCCGACGGAAAACGGCCGATCAAGGAATAACATCAGCGCACCAAAAAAGTTCGCCAATAAATCACGCGCGGCAAACCCGACTGCAATACCGCTGATGCCGCCAAACGCAAGTGCACCGGAGATAGATATACCAAAAATCTGCAGGACTAAGAGCAAGCCTGTGATAATCACTGATGCACGTAGCAATTTACCGATGGCTTTGGCAGTTGTGAGGTCCATGAGCAGCTCACCTGAACGCGCATCTACCAGGTTTTTTTCCATCGCGTCGAGGAAGCGCAGGGCAAACCAGGTCAACAACCAAACCAGCGCCACCTCTCGGAAAAGATTGATATATTCAAAAATGTCCGCCTGCGCAGTGCCACCGACCCGCTCTGCTGCAAAGGCGACACCGAAGATCCAAATTGCCATCCCGACCGGAACGCGCGCAGCCTCAAGCAGAACATCATCGTAGCGATTATTTGTTTGGCTCAGACGTATTGCCATGCGGTCGAATATTCGTTTCACAACGTAACGAACAACGGCTGTCGCCAAAACTAACAGAAAAACCTCTAACGCCCAGCCATGGGTGGTGGCAACCTGATAAAGCGTCTCGATCATGTTAGTTGACTCATGGTTACGACAATAAAAAGGCACTTCATAAAAATTTTTTAAACTCCACCTGCAGATAATCATCCTGCTGAAGCCATGCGCTTTTGTAATCAGGTCCCTCTAAGACATTTAATCCTAGCGGCGTGGGCAGCGCTTTACCCCCTGCAAAAGCTCGTCCTTCAAGGCTCAACAACCAGTTATTGCCTATCCTACGCGATGCTTCAAGCGTCATGACGTAATCTTGGTATTGTGTATCGTAAATCACACCCAATAAGGCTTGAGTGTCTGCAAAATCATTCAGACTCAAGCGTCCACCCAGAGCAAGGTCGTGTTCAAACAAGGTATTAACGGCCGCATCACCGCGCTCATCCCAATAATATTCCAGCACCA
>Ga0115569_10000043_pt1 | contig 98003 bp, 83 predicted proteins | sample COGITO_mtgs_1205_2_FD_87295 | JGI IMG/M metagenome (GOLD analysis project Ga0115569, IMG submission 87295) | Pelagic marine microbial communities from North Sea - COGITO_mtgs_120503 | ecosystem: Environmental > Aquatic > Marine > Epipelagic | place: Germany:Helgoland, sampling site Kabeltonne... | reverse complement strand
TAAAAGTAAGCCTGGAAGCTCCGAAGGTAAGATAGGAAAAACTCGCGTAATAGGCGCTGCGCGCGTAGCAAGAGATTTAAAAGCGCTACTAAAAGGACTTAGGGAGCTGGGATTATCTGGAGAACGGACGAAAGCCATTGCGGGGTCTGTGAGTAAGACTATATCGGCGAATGTTCCGAAGAAATAACGAGAAAGGGGCAAGATTAGGGCGTACAGGGCTCGAACCTGTAAATGTTCTTTAGGAGAGAACTATGATATCCAGTTTCATCAATGCGCCATTACCCAGCTTTGATTATAGAGGTTAAAAAGCAAAAGAGGTAGGTTGATGCCGATATATAGAAATTTTTTTTTAAGGTAGGTTAGGGTGTATCGTTTGAAAATGTAATTATATATGCGTCTACAGCCGGCTCCTAAGCGGTAGATGCAGGTTCGATTCCTGCCGGGGCTACCAATATTTCCAATATAAAACAATCGGTTAGATGCGTGTGGGTGGATGGCTTTCGAGTGAGTTACGCTGATATATTTGGCCAGCGCTGAGGTAATCGAGCACTTCGCCCGTGTTTCAGCGCAAGCGAAGAGGGGCGAACTGCCAGCGGCGACAGTATGCTTGTTCCTTTGAATGTAGCGCGTGCAGGTCGCGGCATCGGCTGTCTTTCGCCCGCCAATTGGGCGCAGTCTCGAAGGTTGTGATGTCGCAGAGCTCGAGGCACTCATTGCCGAAGTAAACATCACCGCCATTTTGACGTCACATTTGGCGAGTTTTGACCAACGCTCGTTCAGTTTTTGCCCGTCTTTGCTCGTTCGTCTTTTATCCTATCCGGCCCCTAAAGACATGAGATCGGCTGCAAGAAACTCAAAAAAATCATTTTGATTTGGGTAGCGCGGGTTTGCGGGGGCAAACAAAGGCGCTTGGCGAATGAACGTCACTTCAGCATCATGCATTTTTGACTATGCAAAATAATCTTCGATCATCGCGTTGTAATCTTTTTGTTTCACACCCTCGAGTAGTGAACACATTTGCACCCGCAAGTTACTTGAACTCCCTTTGAGGCTTGTTCAATATGGGCAGAATGATTTTGGATGATGCTGGTATGCGGGGCTGGAAGTTCTATTTGAATGGATTAAATCTTGCACCATTGATTTGTTGCCTGATGATATCGGCATGCGGCACAGAAGTGATTGAGCAAAAGGACTTTGATGGGATCGTGAAAGTAGGCGTGTTGCATTCCCGAACAGGCACACTCGCGGTCTCGGAAAATACGGTTGCTGAAGCAGAACTCATGGCCATTTATGAGATTAATCAGGCTGGCGGGCTACAAGTGGGCGACCAACGCTTGCAGATTGTGCCAATTGAAGAAGATGGTCAGTCAAAACCGATGATTTTTGCCAAACGGCTGGAACGCCTGATTACTCGAGATCAGGTTGCCGTGGTTTTTGGCGGTTGGACCTCAGCCAGCCGCAAAGCGATGTTGCCTGTGATCGAAGCGCATAATCATTTGCTTTTCTATCCCCTTCAATACGAAGGGGAAGAGTGTTCACGGAATATTTTTTATGCTGGCGCGACGCCTAATCAACAAGCTGAGCCGGCGATAAATTGGCTCTATGAAAACCACGGAAGCCGCTTTTTTCTCGCAGGCTCTGATTATGTTTATCCACGTACAGCGAATCGAATTATTAAACATCAACTGGATGCTTTAGGGGCTCAATTGGCGGGTGAAGGTTACGTGCCCTTGGGAGAGATGCAGCTTCAGCCTTTGATCGATTCGATCGAGCAGAGCCTGCCTGACGGCGGAATTATTGTGAATACGATTAATGGTGATTCAAACGTAGCCTTCTTTCGTGGCCTCTATGACGCAGGATTGACTTCGCAGCGTGGTTATACGGTCATGAGTTTTTCTATAGCTGAGGAAGAAGTCTCCGCTGTTGGTGCTCAGTACCTTGAGGGGACGTATGCCGCATGGAGTTTTTTTCAAAGCTTAGATAGCCCGCTGTCCAGGCAGTTCACCGAGCAATTTAAATCTTTAAACGGGGTACACCGTGTAACTAATGATCCTGCGGTTGCCGCTTATGAGATGGTGCTTTTGTGGGCCGCGGGCGTCTCCAAGGCAAAATCAATACATCCGGCATCAGTGTTACAAGCGTTGCCAGGGGTGCGTTTGGAAACTCCGGAGGGCGCCGTGGAGGTCCATGCTAATCATCATTTAAATAAGCGTGCATTGATTGGGAAAGTGGATGCAGAGGGTCAATTTGGCGTTGTCTTTGACGGTGGACACATTGAGCCTGAGCCCTGGTCTGCATGGTTGCCCGAGAATGAAGGTTACATTTGCGACTGGACTGTTGAGCGCCCAGACGCCGGAAGATTTCAACCCGCTACAGGGGCGTTGGAGCTATGAGCCCATCCAATTCGATGGGCGTACGGCAAACGCGCGAGCGACTAAGCTGGCTGGTTTTGGCTTTGTTTTTGGTGCTTGGAGTGGTCGCATGGCAAACATCAGCCCAGCCCAGTTACCCGTCGGTGCAAGAGCAACAAACGGGCTACGATGGATTTGAGCTCCCCGAACTCACCATTCCTCAAATCGGCCTGGACGCGGTCACAAGCGAACAGCATATAATCTATATTGGCATGCACGTTGATAAGGTGTATGAATTGTCGCTTCAGTCGCGCACCTTTTCGGCGGATGGTTTTATTTGGATTGAGTGGTCCAGCGACACTCAAGACCTGATGGACCAGGAGGATATTGGCCCAGCTGATTTGATACGTTTGGTGAACCAAATCGAAAGTTGGGATTCGACGTTTGAGGTGGACACGCATCAACCTACCTTATTGTCTGCTGGTCGGCGCTATCAGCGATTTCGCTTTTCCAGTCGTTTTTATGACGATGAAGTCAATTTTGAGCGAGATCCTTTTGATGTTCTGATCTTGCCCATAATTGTTGAGGTCAACCCTGATCAGATGTCTGACAAGTATGAACAGGCATTGTTGTTTGGCCATCACCATCAGAATGGTTTTTTAGGTCACTCGGGCGGCTTGAGTGGGTATGAGCTAAAAGGCGCGTCGTTGCAGAGTTTTCTGCATCGTTATCCTTCGCGTTTTGGTTCATGGTATCAGCCGACCAAAAGTCAGGCACGTCTTGATATTGTCTATCAGTCGGATTACTGGAGCGCTTTTGTAAACTGGGTATTGCCGTTAGTCATTATCATGAGTGTAGTCTTGATGGCGCCGACCGTTGCAGGTTCGCTGGCGGATATTCGGCTAGCTGTGCCCTCTACTGCGCTGTTGACTCTCGTTTTTCTGCATCAAGCCTATCACGACGATATTCCTTCCTTGCCCTATCTTACATTTCTGGATCAATTGTTTGCGTGTGGTTATTTGATTGCCATGGGCTTGTTTGCATTATTTACCTGGGGCACCAATGTCTATGCTAGGGCTACACAGGAAGGCAGGGAGGAGGCGACCCGTCGCATCGACCGGGTAGATTTGTTATTCCAACTGAGTTCAATAGCGATGTTCATTGGTGTCGGGGTCTTTTCCTGGATTTCCACCAGTGCCTAGATGGTTGCATGATCACCCTCAGTGGTACCTTAGGGCGGGGGTGATATCTCGTAGGTGTCCTGCAGGGCTTTGTTGAGCAGTTCCAAGGTGAGGTCTGCGTATTTTTTGTCCAATTCGTTAAGGAGATGGAGTTTTTGCTCGAATGTTAAATCCGTTCGGTCGACGACCGCCTGCACCTGCGCTTCAAAAGCTGCCTTATTCAAATTGGTTTGTCGCAAATGGTGCTCTTTTATGGGCTTGATTCGCTGGCGTTCGCGTTCTATGACCTGATGCGTCGAAATCGCGGCGTATGCGATCAAAACCAAAGCGACAACCCCCAAGATAAGATTCGCGTGTTTTGTCATATTGTCTTAGCCTGATAGGGATGCCAGTTAGGATTTTTAGACGGGTTGCTGTGGAAAGGGGTAGGTCGCGCCGCTGGGCAGTGGTACGTCAAAACCATTGAGCGTCATAGAGACCATGCTGTAGAAACCACATAAAGCAATTAACTCAGCGACACCGACTTCACTGAATTCGGTAACGGCGGCTTCGAACGTGGTCTTGCTGAGTTGCCTGTTTTGATGTAGCTCTCGTGCCATTTGATAGCACGCCCGGTCTCCGTCATCCCTTAGGATTGGCTCGTCGCCGATTTTTATCGCTTGAATGATGTCTTCGGGAACACCGGCTTCTCTTGCCATAGGTTCGTGAGCCCACCACTCGAATTGGGCCTGCCAATGCTGGCCTGTCACGAGAATTGCAAGCTCTATATAACGCCTTTCGACAGAGCTGCGAAATCGAAAGAAGCCGCCCAAATCGACGAGCCGTTTGCCCAACTCTGGACTGCGCAGCCAAATGTCAAATGGGCCTCCTATGTGGCCGTTTTTTGGTTTAACCGGGCGTGATGCAATAATGTGAGCATAGACTGCTCGCTGATCTTCGGTCAGTTGGTCTAGCGTCTTGCTTGTTAGTCTGGTCATCGGGGCCCCGGTGTTAAAAAATTATTCGATTGTTGGCGAGCGTAATCCTAAAGATAGTAATTTTAACTGGGAGATTCGTCCATTGGTCTGAGCGCCAGAGCTGCACGAGAATCTTGGGTTAGAAGACGTTGTATCGTCGCCGGTGTTCGAGAGGCGAATGGGGACTCAAATGACATCCGCCTCCCTCAGAGGGTTTCCCCTGGCTGCTCATCTGCTCATCTTTCATGTGTTTGAGTGTGTTAGTCTGAAACGGCGGGATTGGCGTATGCGATGCGGGTTGGTTCTTTTTTGAATTTTGTATCTGACAAAGCACAATCAAAGGATCCTTTAAGCTTGCTGTATTGCTCACCGATAGAGTCTAACGGAGCGTCGTTTTGGATATTGTAGTTGTTAAAGTTCCAGAACAGGTGTTCGAAGCTTTGTTGGCAAACGCTACTTTTCAGTGAGCGGGCTTCGTTCGATTGAGCGAGATAGCGCTTGCGCATTTGTTGATCATTTAGCGTGCTTGTGATGCTGTCGTAATGAATCCGGCATCGTAGATGCGTTGAAGGAACGGACACTGAAACAAGAGCCGGAATTTTATGGCCTTAACGCTGCAAGGAAAAAAACGATCATCTATTTCTGCATCGTTTTCATCGATGAGTTTTGCTTGGGTGCCGCAAACAACAACCGATGGATTTTCTTCAATACGTTGAATTTGCCGCTCTAATCGATTCCTTTCGCAAATATCATCCGCGTCCATTTTTGCAATAAACGGCGAATCAGTTTTGCCTATGCCGAGGGGCATTGCATCGACGGCGTCCACTTTGCTTGTTCGGATGATTCGTCGTTTCGCATCACTAATAGAGTCTGGGTGCCCGTGGTTTCATCATTGGATCAATCTTCAATAACAACCAATTCGAAATCGTCAAAAGTTTGGATCAGGATTGACTCAACGGCCCTAGCAAGCAAAGGTATGCCGTTTTTTGCCGGCAGTAGGACTGAACATCTGGGCATCAGTTGGTCCTTTACTTGCTCTTTCTCAGGATAGAAGAGTTTACGAAAGTGCAGTATTGTTCTGTAAGATGTCGCAGCTTTAAATTAAGTGAAAGTGCTTAGGACGATGACTGCGGAGAACACCGAGGTAGGTCTTGCGCCTGTGCATTGCGCCTTTGCATTATTGGAATATCACAATGACTAAAAATACCTTCAAAATCATGCCTGATTCAGCTGATGAGATGCAGCCCTCAAGCCTGATTTCCGAAGCACATTTCACAACTGCTGAAACAGACGAGATGACCATGCCTTTTTATGATGCCGAAGATGGTTCGGTGGCAGCCGGTATCTGGGAATGTCCACCGTGTAAGGTTGATATTGCCGCCTATCCGGTGAACGAAATGATGACAATTATCTCAGGTGCGGTAACCATCACAAATGCTCAGGGTGTGGCAGAATCATTTGGACCCGGAGAAGTTGTCTTTGTAGCAAAAGGCTCGAAGATGACTTGGCATATTACGCAGCGGCTTCGCAAGTACTACATGACATCGCATTAGATCAAGGTAGGCGGGGTAAAACTTGCCTTGTGTCTTCATTGTCTCATGTTGCGGCCAAGGCGACGAAGGAGCCTTAGCCGGGTGCTAGCTGGCTGAACGGTATTTAGCAATGGGTTTCCAAACATACCAGATGGCAGCGGTTGCCGTTATGGAAATGGTACCGCCCATCACCATGGTATTTCCAGCGCCGATCGCCCCGGCCCAAAAGCCGACCCAGATCGTGCCGATGTTGTTGGCTGTCTGCGCGGCCAGAATCATCAGCGCGTAGGCGCGGCCGCGCATTTCATCTGGTGTTGTTAGCAAGACGGTCGTCTGACGCACAGCAACGGTTACTGCATCTGCGGCACCCAGCAGTGCAATCATCAACATACCGCCTAAAAGTGTCGTCGCGATTCCAAAACCAAAAAGAAGAACGCCGTAGGCAAAGGAGGCATAGAGCACAAGCATGCCTTTTGCTCTAACTCCGGCAAGCGCAAGTGCGACAAAGGAGCCAAGGATTGCTCCTGCAGAATTTGCCGCGCCCAGCATGCCGGTTGCGCTCGCGCCGCCGGCGAACAAACCTAGGGCTATGACTGGCAGTACCTCTCGATAAAAAGAGGCTGTAGTGATGCCGATATCGAGGAGAAATAGGCCTGGCAAAATCGGATGCGAGCCAACGTACTTCAGCCCAGCGCGAGTTTGTTGGATCTGAGACAGCCTCGCCTGTACCTTGCCGTGCTGGGCAGAAACGTGGCCGTCGGCGCGCAGCATGAGGGGCAAGATCGCATTGATCAGTGCGAGACATCCTGCAGATAGAAATACGGTGGTCAGATCTGCTGTCAGGACAATTGCGGCAAATAGCAGTGGGCCTGCAATGGCGGCTGCGTTTGCCGATGCTGTGTCTGTTGATGAAGCCAGCATCAGCTTGCCTTCGGGGACTACGGCGGCGAGCAGTGCGCCACGTGCTGGACTTGCCAGCATATGGGTCCCGGCGGTGATCGCAACGCCAATGTAAACTAGGCTGGGTGTTAGTGTGTCACTGGCGTTCAAAATCCCCAGGATTAACAGGGACAAGCCGGTTGTGCCATGTGCCACTGACATTAGGCTTTTGCGATCGACCCGGTCAGCCAAGGTGCCTGCCCACAAAGTAATGGGCAGCTGCACAATTAGTTGTACCACCCCAATGAGACCGACCATGTAGGCCGAGCCGGTTTCTTCAAGCAGCCATTGGGCTGTTCCGAGTATCCGCATCCAGAAGGCGATAGATCCCACCATCAACATGACCCAAAGGATTCTGTAGTCGCGAAACGTAAAAGCGGCGATGATTCTTGTTAGCATGACGGCATTGTAGCCCAGTGCAGCCCTGTCGCGTTGATTTGCTCAACCCAAACAATGCGAAGGATGAACTTGCTCAACTGGATTAGGCTAGTTCAAATAACGGACCTATTTTCCCCAGTTGAGCGATACCGGGTTCCTATTTTTTTCTTGTTTGGCGGGCATCGCACTATCGCGGCACTGTGTCTAGGGTAGTGTTACGTTGCTGGCCAAACGGGAGCAATCGCCGTACTATCAGGTGAAAAACTGTTGCACTGCCCGTTTTGTATAGGAGAGTTTAATGTCAGCTGCACTTAAAGAAACACCTTCACATCTGCTTGGTAACGGTCGTCCCGTTGCTGAGGAAATAACGCTCACGGACCTTAAAGTAACGGGCGCTATCCCCCGTGAACTCGACGGCCGTTATGTCCGCGCGGGTGCCAACCCTCTGAGCGGTACAAGCGCTCACCCGTTTTTTGGCGATGGCATGCTGCACGGCGTGCGGTTGCGAGACGGCGCAGCGCAGTGGTATCGCAATCGATATGTACAGACGCCATTTATTACTAATCCGGAGGTTAACGTGCTTGATCCCTCTGTGATGATGGATATGCGTTACTCGAAAGCAAATACCCATGTGGTCGGCCACGCCGGCAAAATCTTTGCGTTGGAAGAAGGGCACTTTCCCTATGTTGTTGATGGTGATTTGAACACCGTCGGGGCAACAGATTTTTCGGGTGTGCTAACAGGATCTTTCACAGCACATCCAAAAATTTGCCCGGTTACAGGAGAACTGCTTGCGTTTGGCTATTCGGCAATGGCGCCTTATCTGCGCTATCTGCGGCTATCGGCCAATGGTGAGTTGGTGCAAACCCAGAGCATCACGGTGGGAGGCCCGACGATGATGCATGATTTCAACGTGACCCGGAATTACGTCATTTTTATGGATTTGCCGGCGTGCTTTAACCTCGAATTGGCTATGAGCGGTGATATGCCGATTCGCTGGGACGATAACTATCCTGCACGTCTTGGCGTCATGCCGAGAAATGGCACCGATGCCGACGTGACCTGGTTTGATATCAATCCCTGTTATGTATTCCACCCGATGAATTCCTTTGAGGATGGAAATAAAATTGTCTTGGATGTGGCGCGTTTCAATCATATTTGGCGCGACTCCTCCGTTGATTTTCCGCCGCCTATGTTGTGGCGGTGGACAATTGATTTGAGTACCGGCCAGGTGCACGAGGAACAAATTGATGACCGCTCAGCAGAGTTTCCTCGGGTAGCGGATAGCGTTGTGGGTTTGAAACACCGCTACGGTTATATGATGGCTATGTCTGATAGTGACCCGATGAAAGCATCAGGAGCAATTCTTAAATACGATCGAGACACGGATCAGCGAAGCGAAATCGAGTTCGGCCAAGGGCGCGTCGGAGGCGAACCCGTGTTTGCTCCCTCGGCTAACGCGAAAACAGAAGATGACGGCTACTTGATGACCTATGTCTATGATGCCAACAAAGACGCCAGCGAGTTAGTGATCATGGATGCCGCATCTATGGACAACACACCGGTTGCTACCATTGAACTGCCGCGTGTACCCAACGGCTTTCACGGTAGCTGGATACCGTCATCGGTGGCAAATTAGGGATCTGCCGCAGATCATTTGATGGATGCAAGCTAAAGCGGCTTGCGAAAAATCATGAAGTGCTGCTGTGGTAAAAAGTCACCGGTGGACAACCACTGTAGACCGAGCGCCTTCATCTCTTTTCGCGCCTGAGTTTGATTCATTTTGTGCAACCGCTTGATCGGCACACTGTCATCCTCAGCTCGATATTCGATGAGTACCAAAAGGCCGCCGGGTTTGAGCGCCGAAGCGATACCGTGGCCCATTTCATAGGGATGAGAGAACTCGTGATAGGCGTCAACGATGAAGGCAACGTCGACCGAGTTATGGGTCAGATTGGGTGTATCGACTGCGCCAAGGATGGTCTCGACGTTGCTTATGCCGGCGGCCTCCTGTCTTTGCGCAATGATGGCTAACATCTCGGGTTGGATGTCTACGGCAAGTACTCGACCCTTTGGTAGCCGTTTGGCCACTGGGAAGCTGAAATAGCCAGTGCCCGCGCCGATGTCAGCCACGACACTGTTTGCTTGTAGCGGTAGATTGTTTATCAACAGGTCCGTACGTTCTTGGCGCTGGCGCTCTGGACGTTCTAACCACGATGCGCCGCGATGCCCCATGACATGTGATATTTCTCTCCCCAGATAGTACTTGCCAATGCCATCGCGGCTTGGCGCTTTGTTAACGTAACGCTCTGCAGGATTGTTATTCAATGCATCCGCCCAAGTCATTGACGCAAGGCAGGCCACAAGCAGCCCGAGGGTAGCCATCGGTGATTTATGTTGCACAGCAAATCTCCTTGTTATGCAAACAGTTTAGGCGCTGAGAGATGAACCTCGCGTCAACAATCCAGATGGATCAGCGAGCGGCTTGTAATGATGAGTGTTTCTTCAACCTAGCCGATCATTATTGTGCCAGTTTTACTGGTTTTTCTTGCAATCGCTGATGAGTTTGAAAAAGTCGTCATAGACCTTTAGATCTTTGGCTTCACCTAGCTGAGCTGTGCGTGCGAGAATGATTTCATCTACTGTACCTTGATATTCTTCAACTCGACGCATGCAGTCGTCGAGGTTGCCGGTGATGGTCATTTTGTCAATCACCTCATCAGGAACCCTCGCCATGGCCTCGCGCAGGCGGCCAGCTGGCATCAGTTGGGTTGCCTGGTCGGCGAATTCCGTAAAGCCAAGTTGGCGCAGTTGAGAGTCATAGTATGGGTGGGGAATTGGGTGGTAAAGATGGCATATCGCTTTGCGCGTGGCCTCTCGCGCCTGTTCCCGATCGCTGTTGATGCTGACGGTGATAGACATTGGAAAGGCTAACTGATCAGGGTCTCTTCCGGCGGCGGCCGCGCCGGCTCTAGCATTGGGTTTAACCATATCACGCACAAATTCGACAGAAGACATAATGCCGATCGCAACCCCATCAGACACTTCGCCTGCCAGATTTACCATGATTGGTCCGGATGCGGAGAGATAAACGGGTACATCCGTGGTTTTTGGCTCCCAGGTCGCGCGCCAGCGGATGCGGTGGACATCGCCTTGGTAGCGCACGCGTTCGGCGCGTTTGCCGTTGACTACCGCCCGCACGATGGAGATAAAATCTCGCATTTTGCTTCGCGATCGACGCGAATCAACGCCCATGTAAAGGTCGTTGAAATGTAAATTACCCGTGCCAACCCCAAGAACAAATCGCCCTGCGCTAATCTCGTTCAAGTCGCGTGCCTCGATACCAGTCATCCAGGGTTCGCGTGCGTAGGCGTTAACGATGTAGGTGCCCACTTTTACTTCATGTGTGGCGGCAATTACTGCTGCGGCGGTGACCGTGGCACTGCGCCCTGCATCAACGGTATACAGCGCATCAATGCCGGCTTTTTCGGCCTGGCCTGCGAGCGTCGTCATGGCCTGTATGGATTGTTCGAAACCGAGCATCATGCCTGTTTTCATACGCTTGCCCTTCGCTGTGTTGGTATGGTTCTGGCCACAGTGCGCTGTGCACTGAAGATTGAGTGGTTGTCATAGTACCTAGCATTGGGCCGCAGACCTAGCCCAGCGGTAACGGCGCGAACAGAGGCAGATGCCCATGGGATCACTAAAGTACGGCGCTCATGCGCTGGCTTGCAGGTGCGCTCGGCGCAAAAGTGTCGTGTTAATGAGGAGGTTTCTTCCGCATTTCTTAAGGTTCAAACGCGTTCGGTGTCATCCCTTTGGGGTGCGTTTCGCGCCGCCAATGTACTAATCAACAAAAGCGCTGCCAGGCAAACGGTCTGGACGAAACTGTCGGAAAAATTCACAAAATGCCAGCACCGCAGGGATTTGGTCTCGTTTTTTCGAGAGCGCCATGCCCAACGCGTACTGACGCAACTCGACTAGATTTTCAATTACCCAGAAATCTCGCTTGAGAGCGGCGTTTGGGGCTCGAAAAGTCACTAACGGTGCAATTGCATCTGTGGCCAGAACCAGCTTGCGTAATAGGTTCATGCTGTTGCAGCGATATTGAGGCTCTCTCGGCGGCATATCCATGCGAGCGTAGAGCAAGGCCAGTTCATCATCGGTAGGTAAACGGTCTGACGGCAATACCATGGGGTATTGTAATAGATCTTTAGTTGTCAGCTCAGCCACACCGCGACCGGGGTGGTCTGGCCGGGCAATCAAACAACTGTTTAGCGTGGTGACGGTTTCGGTTTGCAATTCCGGCCACCGACTAAGGTAACTGGCTTCACCCAGACCAACGTCAATTTGTCCGGTGGTCAGCGCACGCGCGATATCCTGTAAGTCGGAATCCATTACCTCGATGCGAATGCCGGAGTAGACCCTGGCAAATGCGGTCAAGGCATCTTCGATCAAAGGTGTGAAAGCAGCCGGACCAATGCCGATGCGCAGCCGACCTTCGCTTAGGTCGCGAAATTTGTCGATGCCGGACATCAGGTCTTCAGCATCGGTCAGTATTTGGCGCGCCCGCTCAACGAATAATTCTCCAGCTTCGGTGAGTTTCACCCCTCTGGCCAGGCGCTGAAATAACTTGATGTTCAGCAGGTGTTCCACTTCCGCAACGCTCTTGGTCAGGGCTGACTGGGTAATTGCCAAAGTCACGCTGGCGGCGGTAAAGCTCTCGGCATCCGCGACACCGATAACGTGGCGTAGCTTCTTAAGGTCGGTCAGCATGGCAAAACCTCCGGGGTCTTTTGGTAACTATCAATAATATTCTAATATGGAATGACTGGATGAATATTATGAATTTGTGGAATATTGGTTAGGTCGCTAGCATCTAGGCTGTTCAAGCCAAAATTGTGCCAACCATGACTACAACTGCTATCGACCGCGACACGTTGCTGCGCCAAGCCTATGAACTTCCGCTCGAAGAAATCGACGTGAGTAACTGGCACCTGAACGAAAATGACGCACATTGGCCCTACTTCGAGCGTCTTCGCCAGGAAGACCCTATACACTACGCGGCGCATTCCAGGTACGGTCCGTTCTGGTCGATTACCAAATTCAATGACATTAAATATATCGACATGAACCACAAGCTGTTCTCATCGCAGGGCACAATAGCTATCGACGATCCGATAGCTGGGTTCGAGACGCCGATGTTTATTGCCATGGATCAACCAAAACACGATGTCCAGCGCAAAACGGTTACCCCGGTGGTCGCACCGAAGAACTTAGCCGAACTAGCGCCACTTATTCGCACCAGAGTGCAGACTATCCTCGATGGCTTGCCGGTGGGCGAAACTTTCAACTGGGTTGATCTGGTTTCCATTGAACTGACGACACAGATGTTGGCTACATTGTTCAATTTCCCGTTCCAGGAGCGGCATCTACTGACTCGCTGGTCAGATATTGCGACCGGGGGCCGCAACAGCGGATTGGTTGAAACTACCGAACAATGGCAGCAGGAATTGTTGAACTGCCTGGCTTACTTTACTCGCCTGTGGCACGAACGTGCCGATCATGAACCCGGCTTTGATCTTATCTCTATGCTCACCCATGGCAAAGACACCAAAGACCTCATTGAGCGGCCTTTGGAATATCTTGGTAACCTGCTGCTGCTTATTGTCGGGGGCAATGACACCACCAGAAACTCGATTACCGGCGGCGTTTTGGCACTCAACAATTTTCCGGATGAATACCAGAAGCTGCGCGATGATGTGTCGCTGATTCCAAACATGGTTTCAGAAATTATTCGTTGGCAAACGCCTCTGGCATACATGCGTCGAACCGCGTTGGAAGACGTTGAGGTTGGTGGAAAGCAGATCAAGAAAGGCGATAAGGTTGTCATGTGGTATGTGTCCGGCAATCGAGATGCTGAGATTTTTAGCGACCCGAACCGACTCATGATAGATCGGCCCAACGCCCGTCAGCATGTTTCTTTTGGGTATGGTATTCACCGCTGTATGGGCAACCGCCTGGCTGAAATGCAGCTGAAGATCCTCTGGGAAGAGATCCAAACGCGATTCCACAAAGTAGAAGTGGTTGGTGAGGCGAAACGCAACCGCTCGGTTTTGGTGCGTGGCTATACCGAATTACCCGTGCGCCTGATTCCCCGCGACTAACCTATGCACAGCCGGAACGATTTTTTGCCAGTAAGTTCAGCGGTGGCAGTCGCAGGCAGGAATCGTTTTACGCCGTCTGATTCTGCGATTTAATCTGACGGTCGAATCCTGAATTGGTATAGCTAACAGTGCGCTTTTAACGATCAGTTAAAATAAATTGTCCAGCATTGTTGGAATCGAAGGGAAAGGGGAGGCGCCGGCTCGCCGGTGCAGCTTGAGAGATGCCTTACTGCACGCGAGAACTGAAGATCCGCGAGGTAATTGAATCAGCGCTGGAAGTATAAGAGCCGCTGGTTGTTTTCAGTTCGGGCGCTTGTTAACGAGAGAGTTTGAACACAACCATCTCGCCCTCTGCATTCTCAACCGCGGGAAAACCAGCAACGATGTCCGGATAGTCAGGCGCGTATTTTTTCACATAGGCCTCCATCATTGGCTGCCAGCCTTGCGATACTAAGGATGCTGTTAGGGAGTAGGTGTTTTCACCCAGACGCATCTCCACGGGCGCGGCTTGCCCGATCATGTTCACCCAAGTGCTCGCAGAGCGACCGACAATATAAAGTTCCTCCGCATAGTCGATGACCCAGATAACGACGACCCGCGGCGGGGTGCCAGGGACCCGCAATTGAATCTCGTGGACGGCTGACGTATCTGGCCATTTTTCTGGGACATCCGCTGTTGTGCCACCGATGAAGAATCCCGGCAATGGTCCGATAGGTGCAATGATGATCAGGAGCGTTAAAACGGACCCTAATATGATCCCCGCAGTTTTTACAGTTTTCATGAAATTGGCTCTCAGTGAATCAACAAATTAACACATGTGGCAAATAATGTCAGAGGACTCCACCGGTTAATGGTGTCAAGTGAAGACGCCACCTTACTCCGCCAAGTCAGCCTCAATTCCAGTTTTGCGCACACGGGTAATGCTGGTTCCTGCCACCGCTCTTTGTCGGCCACTAGGTTGCAGCAGAAGGTCAGTTGCCTAATAAATTGTCCTGCAAGCTCGGGTGCCGCTGAGTGATTAGCTGAGTCAGTGACCCGCTGTTTGGTCTGATCGAGCCTACGATTTTTTCGTTTTTTGGGCGTAAATTGCTACACTGTGTGTACAAGGAATAAGGAACAAGGAATCGTTGTATGTATTCTGTGCCGGCTTCCATCAATGACGTAGATCTCGATTGGATTGCAGGGGTGGGTCCGTTGTGTGAGCGCATTGGAACCGATCGTCCAGTTAGTGTGACGGTGCGTTCAGACGCCGAAAGTCTGGGGCAGTTGAGCGAACGAGGGATCATCACGGTGACTGCGCCGGATGGTATCGCGACGGAGTTTTTCCTTAAACTTAAGGCCGCTCACAGTGGCTCTCATCGCTACGCGATGTCGCGCCGGCTTTACGAACGCGAATGCTATTTCTATAAATATATAGCGCCGCTTCAAGGCGTGCGAACGCCAGCGACGTACTATTGCGAGTTTGATCCTTCGTCAGAAAATGCCTGTGTGATTATGGAGCACATAAAAACGGCACACCCGCTGGATCAAATTAACGGGATTAACCGAAATCAATTGCAGCTGGCTTTGAAAACTCTGGGCAACGTTGCGCTCAGTTTTTGGAATCAGTCCGGCAAGCTTGCGGGTTTGCCAACGGTCGAAGCCGATTTTCTGGTTTCGGCAGGCCAGGATATCGCAAACTATTTGGAAGAATTCACCCGCCGTTTTCCAGCCGTCATGTCAGAGAATCGAGCACGTTTAACTCAGCAAGTGGCCTGGCAATACACATCTTTGATTCATCAGACGCAATTGGTGTCCCAGACCTTATGTCATTGGGATTACCGAGTTGAAAATATGCTTTTCGACGAGCGCCGGGAGCAGGTTTATGTGATCGATTGGCAAGCGGTCATGATTCACAGTCCCGCATGGGATTTGGCTTACTTGTTGGGGACCAACGTTGATCAGCAACACGCGTTAGATTGGTATCCGGATGCGGTCGATTTCTATCTCCGTAAACTAGGTCGAAGTGGTGCGCGTTTAACCAAAGCCGAACTCGATTGGCAGATCAAAGTATGTTTGCTCATATTAGTGCAAATACCAATTGTGACGGGTGCTCAAATGGATGTCAGCAAACCGCGTTCGCGTGCGCTGGTTGAAGTCATAACCAACCGGCTGTACCACATGATCGAGGCGTTAGATGCCCAAAGCGTTTTATCTGACTAGGTGATTAGTGCTTGCGTCTAGGTTGAGTGAGCCAATCTTTTTGGCTGGCCAATTCGGCATGGCCAAAAGACAGATGTGCGCTGCGAGTTTGGCTCAGCAGGACGTTGGCTTTTCTGGGAATGTTTAATGAACGCTCGATGAGTTCTAGTTTCTTTGTATAGAATTCGTGGGTGGTATTTAGATGTAAAATTTTGCTGCGACCGTCTTCATCATGTTCTATTTCGTAAACAATTTTGAAGTCTATCAAGCGCTGTAGGGCTGTGCTCAACGTGCTTTTGCTGACCTCGAGGCGCTGTGACAGCTGCGCAGAAGACAGACCGACAGATTGATGCAAAGCGGCCTCCCACAAAGCCAGTTCGATCGATTGACCAAGTACGGTGGCGCGTAAATCGTATGCCAAAGATAATTTGGTGTAGGCAATTTGAAAGGTCGATACTTTTTTATCTAGGATAAACTCGAAAAAAGAATCGGCTTGCCTTGGGGCGACGCCGGCTATTGCGTAAATTGCATGCGCTCTTCTCTTTGCGAAGTCCGTAGGAACCCAACCCCGCCCGCTGGATGTGAATCGATTCATTGCTGCGTTCTTGCGCAGGAAACCATCAATGAAGTGTCTGTCTTCGCCGGCCTTCAATTGTAGGTCATGTGCGTCGAAGGGTTTATGTTTCCCATAGAAACTATGGAGATAAATGAGTTTTAGATTAAACATGCGCAATGAAGACGCGCTGGTTTCCGACACCGAGCGGCCTGTCACATGGAAATTCACCTGTATGCCCAAGTCAGTATCACCGTGTCGGCGAGCGCTTTTCGATAATATAAACTGAATAGTTTGCGCCTCTTTCGTGAGGTCGTATTGTTTAACGCCGTGGGTAAATTCGCCCATGCTTAACTCCAATAGTCCTATCTTGTGATGATTAAACCATCATATATTGTCTGACAAGTTCCTCACAGAGCGAATGCGGCTTTGTAAATAGTTATAAACCCGTTGTTAAGGTGCTAAGTGTAGCTGCGGCAATTTACCACGGGATTTGTAACCCAGCAGGCCGGGCACTGGCCTTGCCTTTTTTGTGGGTCTAAATTGATGCGCCGATGACGCTCTGCTGATGTAATGACGAGAGATCAGCCTGGGGAAAAAACAGCTGAAAACAGGCGATAAATACAAGGTGCTCAAGCGAAAAAGTCATCGCGCGAGTGCTTAGGTGGGTATGGCAACAAATTCTGTGTCGGCAAAATAGTAGGCTATATCACTAGGTAAGAAGGGGTCAGGTTTGACGATCCTTAGAAAATTGTGCCAGTCGGCCTCATCGTTAAAATATAACTCCTCCATCGCCGCATACTCGCGATGATGGCCGCGGTGTGTTTGATTTTGACCGATGCTGACTACGTAGCGGAAACCCTTGGTCGCTTCCATGGTGCCTTGCATTTGCGGCGCTCTTGTCTGGCGCCAATGAGTTTCGAGTAGTTGTGGATCGACCTGCGGGTTGGCGGGTGTGAACATAACTACTTTAAAGAAACCGGAGCGCGAACATGGGAACGGGGCATCGAGAGTTAACGGATGTACCTGGAGGTCATTGCTGCCCGATAGAATAATAAATTCTTTTGTGGGCCAACCAAAGTAGGGTTCGACTGCGCGCTCGTGAAAGCTGTCCGCGGGGACCACGCCAAAGCCGCCGCAGGGGTTGTGCAGTGGTTTGTTTAAAAACATTTGGGCTATGCCATCCCATGCTGTATCGCTAACCTGATCGGCCGCGTTGAACACGGTTCCGATGTAGCCCCAACCTCGATCGCCCATGGCTTTGATGGTGTAGGGCATATGGTGTGCGAACCAAGATGCGATGAACTCTGTGCGAGAAATCGTGGTTTGACGTCTCACGGGGAAAATCATTTTAATTCCGTCTGAAGGTTTCATGGCGCCTCCTGTTTTCCCTATAGTACTCAAAATATCTATGCAAAAGTGAATCGAGTGTCGTCCCAACGGATCGACTGTGCGGCAGATATTTCGAGGTTACCCTCGGTAGGTATTGCGTCAGGGGGTTAAGCCCCCGCTGCGGTCTTAATACTTTGGCTGATCAATGCCCCAGAGCTTCACGGACCTATGTCGGGATTTGCATTTTGTTGAATAAGGATTGGAATTAGTTTCAACAAGTAGCTGCTGCTTGGGCAGTAGTCTTCTGGGCAATCATTAACATCTAGCGGGTTTAGGCCCAGATCTCGCTCTTGGCCATCGCTCAATGAATCGCCGTCGGTATCTGCGTTGAGCGGATCTGTGCCGAAAAGCACTTCGTCAGCATCACTTAAGCTGTCGTTGTCGTCATCCACATCTGCGTTATTGCCTATGCCGTCGTTGTCGCTGTCTAGGGATTCTGATGGATCGAAAGGAAACGTATCCAAGCGATCTTCAAAGCCGTCTCGATCTGCGTCAAAAAACAACTCCGGTATCGTGGTTTGGCCATTGCTGTTATACCCCCAGCAAACGATACCCGTCTTGTCCAAGGCACAGGCATGAAATCCGCCCGTGCTTACCGCAACAGGATCGACTAATTCAGGCACCGTGACTTGACCTGTATCATTGGATCCCCAGCACGATACACCGCCATTGTCTAAGGCACAGGAGAATGCGTAACCTGCGCTCACCGCCAGTGCTTTGGTTAAAACAGGCGGGATACTTTCACCGTTGGCATTAGCACCCCAACACACCACCCCCGTGTCGTCCACGGCGCAGGTATGATACCAGCCAGCACTAACGGCTACCGGGTTGACCAGGGATGGCACAGAGGCCTGTCCGCTGTCATTGGCTCCCCAACAGACCACGCCTGAGTCGTCTAACGCGCAGGTATGCTGATAACCCGCAGTCAGCGCGACCGGGTTTGTCAATTCAGGGACCGAGGTTTGGCCGGAAAGATTCCATCCCCAACACACGACGCCGGTGCTGTCTAATGCACAGGTATGACGGTCACCTACGCTGACTTTGATAGGATTAACCAGCGCCGGTACGGTTGTTTGGGCGTTTCCGTTGGCACCCCAACACACGACGCCTGTGTCACCAATCGCGCAGGTATGCACTCTGCCCGCGCTTAGATCGAACGGGTTGGGCAGGTCGGGAGCCCTAGACTGCCCATAGAAATTATCTCCCCAACAGGCTAATCCGGCGTCATCCATCGCACAGGTATAGCGATCGCCTGAACTTACGGCGTAGTCGGCAATTGTTGGATCACGCGCCAGAGCAATCTCTAACCCGTCGCCGAGTCGATCAAAGTCTGAATCTTTTTGATCGCCACGGGTGCCCAGCAAAAACTCTTGTATGCCATTCAGACGATCTGCATCCACATCTGCAAGCGCGTCGAGTTTAGTTTTGTCGTAGCCGTTCGTTGATTCCCATTGATCGGGTAATTCATCTGCATCATTGTCCGACGAATACCGTCTATCCAGCGGATAAATGTCAATTACATCCGGGGCCCCGTCATTATCGTCGTCACTATCTGTTGGATTACAGATGCCGTCGCGATCGGTATCAACCGTACCCGTGGGGTCCCTAGGACAGGCGTCTAATCCATCCTGGCTGCTCACGCCATCCCCATCAGGGTCAATAATCAGCGCAGGTAAAGTGGTCTGGCCATAGAAATTATCACCCCAACACACCACGCCCGTATCGTCCAGCGCACAGGTGTTATAGGCGCCTGCACTCAAGGCTGTCGGATTATGTAAAGCCGGCACTGTGGATTGTCCCTCGGCATTGCGCCCCCAGCAAACCACACCGGTGTTGTCTAATGCGCAGGTGTGCAGATTTCCCGCGTTCACCGCTACAGGTTTCGACAATGCCGGCACGTTTGTTTGTCCCTCTGTGCTTCGGCCCCAACACACCACACCTGTATCATCCAGCGCGCAAGTGTGGCGATCTCCTGCACTGACTGAAATTGGGTTCAGTAAAACTGGCACCAGAGATTCACCGTCATTATTGCGTCCCCAGCACATCACACCGGTGTCATTTAACGCACAGGCATGGCCACCCCCAACGCTTACCGCCGTCGGGTTGGCTGCAGCCGGTGGCGCATTGCGCCCATCAAGGTTCGACCCCCAACACACCAATCCAGTGTCGTCTATGGCGCAGGTGTGCAGAACGCCTGCACTGACTGAAATGGGATTCAGCAAAGTCGGCACGGAACTTCGATCATCAGGATTTGCGCCCCAGCATTTCACCCCCTGTTCGTCGAGGCCGCAGGTGTGAAAACTGCCGGAACTGATTGCGATCGGGTTGATCAGTGGCGGCACCTCGGTTTCTCCATAGAAATTTGCACCCCAGCACACAACCTGCAGATCGTCCAGTGCACAGGTGTGGTATCCGCCAACGCTCACCGCCGTTTTAGAAAACGGGTCCGCGCCTGCAGAGGCTTCTATTTCGTTTTCGATACCGTTGCCATCACTGTCCAGAGCATGCCCGAGGGGGGCGCCATAAAGCAGTAGGAGGCTCAGCCAAGCCAAAATTCTATGCACTAATGCGCTCTCCTGGTGCCATCGATTTGGCGTTGAATTTGTGTTTTTGTATGAATTGATTCGACCATCGGTAGCAGATTGATGAGATGGGCTCATTGGGTCAAGGTAGGGCGTCACGTTATAAACAAGCAAGCGATAAGAACCGCTATTGAACCGCACCTGAAGAGGTGATCGCCGCTACTGACTGAATAAGAACGTTACCAAAGTGGGTTCCCCAAAGGCTGACAGTGCCCAGAAGGCTGCTTGTGTCTGGATGATTTTGATGCTGCTTGGGCTGCCGGCTTTATTTGCGCTGCGTATTTGTAAACCAGCGCGGATCAGGTTGGCCGGGATGCGGCGGGTGGCAAAAGCGACCTAAAACCCATATTGTTCGGGCAAATCAAGACAAGGTGACCGCAGTGATGAAAAGTTTTAGCTTGATCGTGCTCGTAGGCTGTTTACTGGGTTGTGCGGATGCCGGAGATACAGCGAAGGCGCAGATTCAATACGACGTTGACCTGCGTTGGACGAGTTATGGTATCCCCCATGTGAAAGCTAATGATTGGGGCAGCATTGGCTTTGGTTTTGCCTATGCGACGGCAACCGACGCGGTATGTGTGATCGCCAAAGACGTGCAGCGGGTGAATGGTAATTTGTCTGTGTACTTTGGTGCTGATAACGGCAACCTGCAAAGTGATGTATTTCATAAAGCGATTCTCACCTCGGCAAAGCTTGACGCCTATGATCAGCAACAAAGCGCGCAATCCAAACGTATGAATGCCGGGTATGCGGCGGGCTATAATCGATTCTTAGCGGACCATAGAGATGCTTTGCCAAAACGTTGTGCCAATGCGGATTGGGTGCGGCCGATCACCGAGACGGACCTTAATCGTTTGGCCATCGGTGTGGGCATTCGTTATGGCTTGGGGCGTTTTCAAAAACAGATTGCTCAGGCATCACCGGGCAAGGCGCCCAGTGAGCTCGCGCTGGCGCAATGGACATTACCCGCGGGTATAGGCAGTAATGCGGTGGCCATTGGGCGTGATCTCAGTGCGAGCGGTCGGGGTATTTTGTTCGGTAATCCTCATTATCCTTGGCACGGTGCCTCGCGCTTCCACATGATACACCTCACGCTGCCCGGTGAATTAGATGTGATGGGGGCAAGTTTGCTTACCACCAATCGTATTGCAATTGGCTTTAATAAAGATATTGCCTGGACACATACGGTCTCCACCGCAAAGCGGTTCACGCTCTATCAACTGACGTTGAATCCAGATAATCCATACGAATACCTTTTCGACGGAGAGTACAGAGCCATGGAAAAGCGCTCGGTGACGGTTAGGGTAGCAGCAGAGGATGGGCAGCCGAACGAGCAAGAACACACCACGTATTTCACTCACTTTGGCCCGGTGCTCGCGTCCAAAGTGCTGCCTTGGAATAAACTAATGGCATTTGCTATGCGCGACGCGGTGGTGGATAACTATTTGACCGCGGCTACATACGATGCAATGGCTAAAGCCGAGTCTACGGCCGATGTTGAAGCCTCGATTAGTCAGCAGGGAGTTTATTGGACAAACACCGTGGCGGCAGATCGTCACGGCAATGCGTTTTATGCGGACATCAGCGGCACACCAAATATCGATCAAGCGTTACTTGAGCAGTGCCAGATTGATCTGTCTGACACCATGCGCGGGCTGATTTTATTGCGTGGCGACACATCAGCTTGCGAGTGGTATGACGATCCATCTAGCAAAGTACCCGGCACGTTGCCGGCAGATAAAATGCCGCGACTTACCCGTGGAGACTATGTCAGCAATTCGAACGATAGCTATTGGCTCAGTAACGCGGATTCGCCGCTAGAGGGGTATTCACCGGTGATCGGTGAAGAGCGCACGGCGCGCAGTTTGCGTACTCGATCAGGCCTTACCCAGCTGGCTGAGCTGCGCGCGCGCAAAGATAAGTTCAGCACGCAAGATCTTCGAGATATGCTGTATAACCAGCGCAACTTTGGTGCCGAACTGCTGTTGGATGATGCGCTGATATTGTGTGCTGATGATGATGCGTTACAGCGGGTTTGTGCTGCGCTGCAAAATTGGGATCGCACCATGAATGTCGATTCGCGTGGTGGGCACGTATGGCGCGAGTTTTGGCGCGACGCTCGGCATATCGAAAACATTTTTGCTCAGGGGTTTGATCTTTCGAATCCGGTGGCTACGCCTGCTGGTTTAAACACGGCAGATGCAGGAGTTCGAGTGCAAATCCGGCAAGCGCTGCTGAGTGCTGAAAAACGCCTTGATGGTGCCAACATAGCGCTCGACGCCCCCCTTAGGGAAATCCAATATGCCCAGCGCAATGGGGACAAGATTCCTATACCCGGTGGCGAGGGTTGGGCAGGGATGTTCAGCATGATTCGTACCAATTTAGAGGCGGATAAAGGCTACGCGCGTATTTTTCACGGTAATAGTTATATTCAAACTATTGGCTGGGACGAAAACGGCGCGCTGGATGCACAGGGCATGCTGACCTACAGCCAGTCGCCAGAATCAGACTCGCCGCATTATCAAGATCTGACCGAACTTTATGCAGCAGGTCAGTGGATTGATTTGCCTTTCACCGAAGCTGAAATCACCGCGGATCCTCAGCTACGTCACATCAAACTGCAACAGTAGAGGTGAGGTAGACGCTATGCACTTAGGCGTGACTATCAGAAATATGGGCGCGCAATCAGCGCCGGATATCATGCTTGGCTGTGCCCACGCGGCTCAAGATCGAGCCTTGGAGTCGGTATGGGTGACCGACCATATTGCAATTCCACCTGACGATGCTCAAGGAAGTGAAGGGTGTTATACCGATACGCTAACCACTTTGGCTTGGCTGGGGGGCGCGACGAATCGCATCAACCTGGGTGCGGGTGTTTTGGTTGTGCCTTATCGGCCAATGTTGCCGACGCTGAAGCAAATCGCGACTGTGCAAACCTTGTGTGCAGAGCGCTTGCTGCTCGGTGTGGGGATCGGCTGGATGGAGGCTGAGTTTCGTGCACTTGGTGTACCTCGCGCGCAGCGTGGACGTATCACGGATGAGACATTGGCGTTTCTGAATAAGTGTTTTGCGCAGGATGAAGTGAGTTTGAATGGTCAGGCATTTCTGTTTAAACCCCGACCTGCTAAGCCCCCAGTGTTGGTCGGTGGCCGCGCGCCACATGCGCTTGAACGGGCCGCGCGGTTGGGTGACGGCTGGCTGCCGATGGGTGGAAATCCGGAAAAGCTGGGTGTATCCATGGCTCAATATCGACAAATGACAGATCACCTTGGTCGCCCCCCCGGCACGGTGACGGTCATGACCCGATTGCCACTTGCAGATCGCGATGCGGCTCAAATTCTGCTTCGCGAATATCGCAATCTAGGCGTCGACCGGCTGGTCTGCGCCATGCAATATCATTCGGTAGACGACTATCAGAGGGAGCTGGATAGGTTATTAGCGTTGATATAGGCGAGCGATTCGTTGAGGCCGTTGTGGTCAGTGCCGGTTGTTATTGTTCGCTTGCCTGTCACATCAAGAAATGGGCTATAGTCCAAGAATCGCTTTGGCGATGATGTTGCGTTGAACCTCAGATGAACCGCCAGCGATTGTGCGCATGCGATTGTTCAGGAAACTGGGCATAATGGGTAGCGCGAACTCGGGTCCAATGGCGGATACACCGCCCACTTTTAGGGCATCGGGCTGGTAGGGCAAGTTATAATAAGCGCAAACTTCCACGCTTAGCTCGTCGGCAAGTTGCAACGTTTGAGAACTCGCTGCATTTAAAACAGACGAGACCGTGCCCGGCGTGTCCGCCGCGTTTAGTTGGTTTAAGACCCGCATCTCAGAGGCTTCCATTGCTTGGCAGTTCACTTCCAGTAGATTCAGTTTCCGCTGCAAAGTTAGGCTGTCCAACACACGTGTGCCGTTTTCCAGAGTTTGTGTCGCCATATACCGAGCCCGGTTCAGCAGCCGGCGCAGTTCGATTGAGGACATGGATAACCGTTCAAACTGAAGCAGATATTTGGCCACGGACCAACCATCGTTCTCACGGCCGACACGGTTCTCCTTGGGAACCCGAACGTGATCGAAAAAGACCTCATTAAGCTCATGACTGCCTTCGAGATTAATAATCGGTCTTATCGAAATGCCGGGGCTGGTCATATCGATGAGCAGAAACGAAATGCCTTGCTGCACTTTGCCGGTTGTTGAGGTGCGCACCAGCGCAAAAATCATATTTGCGTGCTGTGCGAAGCTGGTCCAAATTTTTGTTCCATTGACAATATAGTCATCGCCATCTGATACCGCCGCGGTCTTCAGCGATGCTAGATCAGATCCGGCACCTGGCTCCGAATATCCTTGGCACCAAATATCCTCTCCTGACAAAATTCTGGGCAGGTATTTTGATTTCTGTTGCTCGGAGCCATAACCAATTAACATTGGACCACACATTTTCAACCCCATTGGGGATATCCCGGGGGTGTCGTAGCGAGCGCACTCTTGAGCAAAGATGTAGCGTTGGGTTAACGACCAATTGGTTCCACCGTATGCCTCTGGCCAGTCGGGTACGAGCCAGCCCTTGTCAAAGAGAATCTTCTGCCAGGCTGAAGCTGATTCTGGCTCCTGCCAGATACTGGTTTTTTTTCGACCGGCTTCACGAAGTTCATCGGTTAGCGAGCTGTCGAGAAAGGTTTGAACTTCTTGCCTAAAGGCCTGGTCTGATTGTCTTGCTAGGGTGCTCATGGGCCATGTTGATACCATACCAATGGACGAGTAAAGCATAAAAAGCCTCTGATTGGGTATCTTTGCGCACCCTGTGGTCTCCTGAATCAGATGGCGATGAATAACGTTAGAATGTAGATGGTGTCATCTGTATATTGGGTCCGAATAAGGCTCATGTGATGAATTACGTGGCCAAAGCTGTCGCGACTTTAAATCTCAAAAATTTCCGTCGGAGGAGGCGTTGTGTATGATTCGACTTTACGGGCTCGGGATGAGCAATTACTACAGCCTGACAAAGGCCCTCATGATCTACAAAGGATTGGATTTTGAGGAAGTGAAGGCACCGCCGACGCAAAAAGAAGATAACCTAGTGCGCACCCCAATGGGCAAGATGCCCTCGATTGGTGTTGATGGCGTGTTTATGTCCGAATCCCTTGCGATTGCGACTTATCTGGAACGCCAACACCCGACACCTGCATTGCTCCCGGCAGATCCTCTTGCCGCTGGCAAAGTGATGGAGTTGGTCTGTCATATCAAGCTGGATGTTGAGCTGGTCGCCAGGCGTTGTTTGTCGGAGGCTTTTTTCGGCCAGAGTGTCACGGAAGAAACCAAAATATCCACTGAAAAAGATCTGGCGCGGGGCATGCAAGCGGTGGACCGGTTGTTGCTCTGTAAACCTTTTGCGGCGGGTAGTGAACTGACGTTGGCCGATTTTTATACTTTTTATTGCTTTGGTTTGGCCAATGGCATTTCCCAGAAAATGTTCGGCAAAGATTTGATGACAGGAAGGCCGGCGCTGAGCAAATTAATGGGCGAATTGGCTCAACAGCCGAGCATTGCGACGGTCGAAGCGGCAAAAACTTAAGCCGATGAGAGTCCCTCGCCGATCTGAGCTTGGCCTGTTGTGTACGCTCTGGCTGTCTCTGTTGGCGCTCACCACTGTTCGTGCGCAAGAAATACAGCCGGCTCGCCCTGAATCGGCTGGGTTGTCGAGTGAGCGCTTGGCCCGCATTGCGCCTGCGATGCAACACTATATCGATGAGCGATTAACCCCGGGGGTGATCACCGCTATTGTGCGGCGGGGCAAACTAGTCCACTTTGAAATGCAAGGAGAGATGGACGTCGAGCGGGGTAAGCCGATGCGCGAAGATGCGATATTTCGTATTGCATCGATGACCAAGCCTGTGACCTCGGTTGCGCTGATGATGCTTTGGGAGGAGGGGCATTTTCAATTGCGCGACCCGGTAAGCAAATTTATTCCGGAGTTTGCTGCGGTTAAAGTCAGTACAACAAGCGATGCTAGCGGGGAAACAGGTAAACTTGTCCCACCCAAACGAGCGATTCAAATCCGCGATTTGCTAACCCATACGGCAGGTCTTGCGAACGCCTATGTGGGAAATACGGATGCATATCGTGCGGCAATGAATGCCCAACGCTGGAGAGATAATGCGGAATTGGTGAGCAATTTGAGCAAAATTCCGCTCAATTATCACCCTGGAGAGGCTTGGGAATATTCAGCCGCCACAGATGTTGTTGGCCACTTGGTTGAAATCATCAGTGGGTTGAGTCTCGATGAGTTTTTCACTTCTCGGATATTTGAGCCACTGGCAATGCCCGACACTCATTTTTACATGGATACGGAAAAAGCCCTTCGTTTGACTGCGCAATACGCGCCGGCAGGGCCGGATCACAAAATTATTTTGCAGGATCCGGGGTCGGCGAACAGTCGTTGGATCAGTGGCCCTAAAACACTGTATCGGGGTGCCGGCGGGCTAGCCTCCACAGTCCGCGACTACCTGCGTTTCCAATTGATGATGCTCAACGGTGGAGCGCTTGATGACGTTCGTTTGTTGTCACCAAATACCGTGAGCTTGATGCTCGAAAACCACACTCGCGATTTGCCGTTGTGGCTGGCTGGTCCTGGCATGGGATTTGGTCTGGGATATGGCGTTGTCGTAGATCGGGGAGAAGCTGCGACGCCGTTATCGCAGGGCGCGGCTTATTGGGGCGGTGCGTACTGTACCCTGTCGTGGATCGATCCCGCGCAAGAAATGGTTGGTGTGTTGATGACGCAGGTTCGGCCGTACGCGCATATCAACATTCGGCAGGATTTTCAGGTGCTCGCCTATCAGGCCATCGTCGACTGAGGACTGCCTTTTGTGTTTGAGTTTTGCCGCCATCATCGATGAGGTGGCTCACGCTACAACCCGGTTTTGTTAAGTCGCAAGGGCTTGTTTGCCGATAAATCAGGACAGTGCCAAGAGAATGCCAAAAAAATTCAGGTGGTTGTAATTGAGGCACCGCCGCGCGCAAGTGCTTGGGCATTTTTTGCACCTTGCGGTATTTCGCAACCGCGCTGAATGCCAGGTTTTGCTGCCATACGCGCCATCCAATCCTGCAGGTTATGCAAACCTTCTATATCAACCCTGGCCCAATAATAACTTCGAATCCAGGCATAATTGGCGATATCAGCAATGCTGTATTGCTCGGCAATATACGCTCGGTGTTTGAGATGGCTGTCCAGCACTTGGTATAAACGCCTGGATTCGTTGCGGTAACGGTCGATGACTTGGGGAATTTTTTCCGGAAAATAGCGAACAAAAGTTACGGCTTGGCCCTGCATGGGTCCGATACCCGACATTTGAAACATCAGCCACTGGGTGACCTCATATTTACCGGCGAGATCGATGGGCATGAGCCGTCCACTTTTTTCTGCCAAGTACATCATGATGGCCCCGGATTCAAAAATACTCACTCCCGTATCGGTATCTATAATTGCGGGAATCCGCCCGTTAGGTGAGATCTTCAAAAACTCCGGAGTGCGTTGTTCACCTTTGACCAGATCAACCAATTTCACGACATAAGGGATTTCCATCTCCTCCAGAGTCATGGACACCTTCCAACCATTAGGTGTGCCAGCGGTATATAGCTCAATCATTGTCTTGCTCCCAGTGCAGTGTGCTGTTATCAATCTGACGAAATATTTTTGGATTAGAAGGTCTGCAAAATCAGTTTTCGAATTTTGAGCTTCCGCCTGAATGCTGCTAAAAAACGCTAAGGCGTCAGCAACCGACAGTCAAGGGGGGTGATTCATGCCTGCCTGGTGCACGTCCAAAAGACCTCGTAAGGGCGCCGTTATAAATCCGGTATTAGGTCAGAGCAGCACATAATCGGGCAGCATAGAGTCGCCTTGGCGTCTATTGCGCAGCGCCGTCGCTTTACTATAATCAGGCAAGTATGATCCATCTCGTGGTTGCGAGGAGAGGAAAACATGTACCCAGATCACTTGGCCTTGTCAGATCGTCTTAAGGCTGCCCATGGTCAGTCTTGGCAGGCCATTGCAAAGGCGGGAGATTTTTTCACGGGTGCTGAACGAGTGGCTTTTGTGCACGCGGCACGGGCGGCGTTGAGTTGCTCGCTATGTTCTTCGCGTCTTGCGGCATTAAGTCCTTTTTCCCTACTCGGTGAGCATGCAGATGAAGATGGTTTGGATCCTGTGATTGTTGATGTGATCCATCGTATTGCTGTTGATCCTGGACGACTCACCCGGGCCTGGTTCGATGAGGTAACCAGGCATATCAGTCAAAAAGAATATGTCGAAATTGTTAGCGTGGTGGCAACGTCTGTGATTATAGATACGCTGCACAATGCGGTTGGACTTTCACTTGCTCGCTTGCCGGCCCCGCAGGACGGAAACCCTGCAAAACAATTCAATACAGCTGCCGTGGATGGCGGCGCCTGGGTCCCGATGCTTACGGGTGAAGACACGTTAGCCGACACGGGTATGCCGCGAGTGCCTAACATTGCTCGGTCTTTGGGTTTGGTGCCAAGTGCACTAACGTTGTTTTTCAATACATTTCGGCCGCACTACGCATTGAAAGATATTGACTTGTCCATAAGCCAGGCCCAGGCCGAGTTCATTGCCGCCAGAGTGTCGGCAATGAACGAATGTTTTTACTGAACTACCTCACATACGATGCTGCTCCGTGCGAGCGGCCAAAATGAAAATAAACAGTATGAAGTCAACAGCGTTACCAGTGATGATTTGGATTCTGGCGTTGCGCACGGCCCGTGGCTGCGTGCACTTACTCAAGCGACCATTAAGGGTGAATGGCAGGAGCTGGCAGAGCTGCGGGTTGCGGCGCAAGAAGCCATGGGGCATCAGCAGATGCTGGACGTGTTAACCGTGGCTGCGGCGTTTAATGGAATTACCCGAGTTGCCGATGCCACCGGTATTCCGCTGGATCACAATACCGCGCAAGAAACGGGCAACCTGCGGGAGCAAACCGGTATTTCCCGGTTTGAATACGAAGAAAAATCCGTGAGATATCAATTTAAATGAAGCAAGAGAAACAAGTTGAGATCCTCAATGAGCTGATCAGGCAGGTCGATCAAGGTGAAAACATTGACGCTGGCGCGCAATATAAAATGCCGATATCGGCATATGTTTGTCCTGAGATTGCGGCAAAAGAGTGGGATTTGTTGTTTCAAAATCACCCCCAGCTCATCGGTTTGTCAGGTGATTTGCCTGAGCCTTGCAGTTTCCTCACGTTTGACGACTTCGGCACGCCTGTGCTGGCTACCCGCGATCGGGAGGGTGTTTTCCACGCTTTTTTGAATGCTTGTCGGCATCGTGGGGTGCGCGTAGCGCAGGATGTCCGCGGTAAAAAAAACATCTTTTCCTGCCCTTTTCACGCTTGGAGTTACGCGAATACTGGTGAGCTGATAGCGATTTCTGACGAAGCGCATTTTGGCTCCCTCGACAAAAGTTGCCATGGCTTGATTGAGTTGCCCGCGGTTGAAAGAGACGGATTGCTTTGGGTTCATCCTCAGCCTGATGGTCGGTTGGACATTGATGACTTGCTTGGTGGGGTGTTAGCAGACGAACTTGCTTCTTATAACTTTGGCAACTTAACGCACGCAGGTGTCAAAACGATTGACATGAACCTGAACTGGAAACTGGCTAACGATACCTTTGGTGAGACCTATCACTTCGGTAAATTGCATAAAAATACGTTGGCAAAAATCATCCCTGGGAACACCCTGCACCTCGAGGAATTCGGTCCTCACCATAGGTTTGTGACAGCTGCTGCACGTATTCTGGACTATAAGGCCGTGCCAGAATCTCAATGGGACATTCACGTGGGCGCTGGGTTCATCCTTTACTATCTATTTCCAAACATTACTTTGATAGCGGGTAAGAACAACTGCACGCTGGTCAAAATGTATCCAGACCCATTAGATGCTGGACGCTCGAAGTCCCAGGTTTTCGCCTACTATTCTCAAGCGCTCATTGATATTGAGCGAGCGGCATTGGACAACGGTGTTTTGCCGGAAGTTAATGCTCAGACGGTATATGATGCGCAGAATAGGTCGATACCGACCCTTGCCGCAACGATGGAAATCTTTACCAGCACCATTGAAAATGAAGATTATCAGATGGGTGAATGGCAACAGATAACCGCCCGTAACGGATTACTAAAATCAGTTGTGTTCGGGCGAAACGAGCTGCCTTTGCATCATTTTCATAAAACTTTTAGGGACGTGTTAGAGTTATCACCCCTAGAAAAGTTACCTTGATATGGCAAAGCAGTGGTTCAGCTTTGCGCTGAATTTTGGTGTTTTGTTGCGAGCACCTGCCGTCGGGTAGCTGCTGGGTCTTCTCACTGTAGTTGGCAGATATTATAAAATAGCCGCCTAGAATAGGTTTAAGGAAAAATGATATGGCCACTCACCCGTTAAGTCCGCTTACACAGGAAGAGATCGAAAACGGTGCAGCCCTGGTTGCGGCGCAATTGGGAGAGCAGGCGACTTTCTCGTCGGTGAATTTAATTGAGCCGAAAAAAGCAATTGTCTTGAACCATAAGGCGGGCGATAGCGTGCAACGTAGGTTGCGCTTTGTAGGCTATGATTATCCAGCGCAAGGTCAACGCGATGGCGGATTTGAGGGCATTGTCGACCTAGGTACCAAAGCGGTAGAGATCAATCGCATTGAGTCCGGGCACGCAGCGATTGGGATTGCAGATTTTGTGCAAGCCATCCAGATTACCAAAGCAGACCCCGGTTGGCAGGCAGCCATGCGTTTGCGTGGTGTCACTGACTTTGATCTGGTGCAAATTGATCCTTGGCCAAGCGGCGGTTACCAGCATCCGAGTGTTCCGGTGGGGCATCGCGTTCACCGTGCGATCAGTTTTGTGAAGCAAGACGCCACAGACAACGCGTATGCTCGCCCGGTGCAGGGTCTGATCGCGCATGTGGATCTTACGCAAGGCAAAGTCGCCTACCTTGAAGATCATGGTGTGGTGCCGTTGCCGCCGCAGGGCGCGCGCTATGATGCGGCGAGTCAGCCGCAGATGCGCGATACGCTGTTGCCTATAGAGATCACCCAACCCAAGGGTGCGTCTTTTCGGGTTGATGGCCACGCCGTGCAGTGGGAAGGCTTTAATTTTCGTCTATCGATCCACCCAACTAATGGATTGGTTTTGCATCAACTGGGCTATCAAGACGGCGACGAAAATCGTTCCATTTTATATCGGGCTGCGTTGTCGGAAATGGTTGTTCCTTATGGCGATACTGATCCCATGCACAACTGGAAGCATGTGTTTGACGCGGGCGAGGCTAACATCGGATCGCTGACCAATTCATTGACTCTTGGTTGCGACTGTGTCGGAGAAATACACTACTTTGATCATCAAGTGGTGAACTGGGATGGAACCGCGCGCACCATAAAAAATGCAATTTGTATGCATGAAGAAGATTATGGCATTTTGTGGAAGCACCACGATTCTTTGACAAATTCGACGGAAGTGCGGAGATCCCGCCGGTTGGTTGTGAGTGCGGTTCATACTGTGGGTAACTACGAGTATGGCTTTTTTTGGTATCTCTATCTTGATGGCACGATTCAGATGGAAGTGAAGTTGACGGGGATTATTGGCGTCAGTGCGGTGCAAGAGGGAGGCGAACGGCCGGATTTTGCGCCGTTGGTGGCCCCTAATGTCACCTCGCCGATTCACCAACATTTATTTTGCTTCCGTCTGGACTTTAATATTGATGGAATCGAGAACAGTGTCTACGAAGTAGAAGCTGAACCGCTTCCGATAGGGGATGAAAACCCCCACGGCACAGCATTTCGGGCCAAAACGACACTACTGAAGAGCGAGCAACAGGCGCAGCGAGACTGTTACCCTCAGCGCTCGCGTTATTGGAAAGTTGTCAATTCTCAGCGCAATAATGGTCTAGGCAAACCGGTTGCCTGGAAGCTATTACCTTCCGCTACCCCAACCCTGTTGGCAGCTGAGGAATCGGTCGTTGCGAAAAGGGCGGGTTTTGCCAGACATAATCTGTGGGTCACCCCGTTTGAAGAAGGTGCTTTGAATGCAGCGGGTGATTATCCTAACTTATTGAATGAGGGGGGGGAGGGTTTGCCCAATTGGACCCAAGCCGATCGTGAGTTAGAAAATCAAGATGTGGTGGTGTGGCATACGACCGGGGTGACGCATATGCCGCGACCAGAAGACTGGCCGGTTATGCCAGTGGAATATTGTGGCTTTTCGTTAATGCCGGTCGGTTTCTTTGATCGGAATCCCACGCTAGACGTGCCTCCCGCTAAAGCGTGCGCGAAGGATTAGGCGCATAACATTGCACAGAGCAGGCTCGTTTAGAGCCTAATCTGTGGCCTGGTCGCACACTGAAGGCCAGCCGTCGCGATTCCAGCGCAGTTCGCGAATGTTAAGGTGGGCGCGATAGTTTTGCGCTGGCAACTTGGCGTGATGAACGAGCCAATCACGCCCTTCAGCGCTGAAAACCTCGCCGTGACCGGTGCCGATAAATGCTCCGTCGCGCTGTATCAGCGGCGTCCCGCCGCCCAGCCACAAGGGCCATCCGTCTTTGTCAAAATATGGGCCGGTGATCTTGTCTGCACGCCCGACGCGGATTTGGTATTGCGTTTTGTCGTCGAGGCAGCAGTGATTAAATGACAAAAACAGGTAGTAGTACTCTCCCATTTTTATTAAATACGGTGCTTCGATGATGGGGTCATTTTGGAATAACCAACGCTGTGCCAAAGTGGTGTATTGAGCCTTGACTGGTGGCCGTAATGAGAGCGGATCCAAGGGGATAAGTTTAATACCCCCTATGGTAGATCCGAAAACAAGCCATGGTTTTTTTTCCCCATCCACAAAAAATTGTGCGTCGATGGCATTAAATGTGCTGTTTTCGTCACCACAGTAAATACCGATGTCCTCATAAAAAGGGGTGGAGCGTAAAATTAGGCCGTGATCTACCCAGAGGTAATCTGGATGTAGGGGATCTAATACGGTATTGGTAGCCAAGCCCGTGGCGGCGTTACAGGTGTTGGAAATATGTGATTGATAGAAAAGCAGATAGCGGCCCTCGTAAAAGCTGATATCTGGGGATCCTATATGATCGGCCTCGGGTATTGCCTGGGCGAGCCAAGCTGGAATATCGGTAAATACCTCGCCTGCGTGTCGCCAGCTTTGCAGGTCAGTAGAGGTATAAAAGCTCCCTAAGGGACTCGAGGAGAAGACATAATATGTGTCGTTTTCTGCAATGATGGTTGGGTCATGAATCGGGCTGGTGGTGGATTGCAGATCAACGATGTTGTCATTAGCCATGCAAGCAGTCTCGTCTGATTCACAGCCAAATAAAGTCAGCGCAACCATTAGCATTAACCCTGTGCTAGACCAAGGGCGGTCTTTGGCCATTGGCACTGCTTTGCGGGAACGGCTTACCGACGTTAGTGAGCGAGAAAAAAAGAACCAGGTTGTGGTTCGTGGCTCTTCTTCCCTGGCAGAACCGGACTTGCCTGATGCGATAGAAACTTTCTTAGTAGAAAAGGGGATGTGCTGCGGCCGTGTACGATGCATGCCTGCGCTGCCGCGTAATCTTGGGATTAGAAATCAGCCGTCGTATTGCTGGGCCAGCGTAGTTGCGCATGAGACAATTGCATCTCTTGATTCTTGGCTCAACAGTTTGCCAAATGCAAGCCATGCAGTCATGGATTCGTCTTCAGAGCCGGTGGCGTTCCACCCAAAAACGAGCTCGCTCTCGGAGACATTTAAGAATTTAGCAAGAGATTGTCGATTACTGACGCTTGGCTCTGTGCCACGCAACCAGTTGTTGACCGTGTTTTCCGTAACGTCGAGCGCAGCGGCAAGTTCCACTGGCTTTAGCGGACGGGTCGTCAATATTTTTTGCAGTTGTGCCCCAAAGACGGGGTTGACGTTTTTAATTTTTTTCCCCAAAAAAAGCAGGCGTTAAAACAGGCGCCGGTGAAGGCACTTACGGATGACCGCACATCGATTTTAGCTAGCCGGGCAAAGTACTGTATTACGAGCGAGGATGCAATCTGTTCGCGCAGCCGCATAGGCTCGAATAAAATTTTTATATCGAAAGTTAAACATCAGTAATTTAACATCCACAAATTTTATTTTGCACGGTTGATGCCACTGAGCATGACAAAACGATCCGGTGTAAGGTCGCTTCAAAATCTTATAGTGGTAGTTGAACTTATGGATCGTTTGCTTAATTCATGCCGAGAGTCTTATGCGCTTGCTAAAACGACTGTGGCTATGAGTGAGGTCAAGATGAGACCTTGCCATTTGCTAGGTTGAAGTCTTTCTTATTTAATTTTTAAGTCTCTTATGTTGTCCAACATGAAATAAGTTTTGGCTTAACGGCGAAAGATTAGAAGCCGGTTGTTAGCGGGCATTGGGCGATCCTCAGCCAGTGAGAGATCGTGATTTTTTGCAAGTTTACAAACCCATTCAAAATCGCGAATGCCGCTGCGTGGATCTTGCGTCTTGAGCCAGTGATCAAAATTACAATTTGACAGGGTAGTGAATTGCCCCTCGTACTTAAAGGGCCCATAGAGCGCCAGAAGACCGCCTTGAGCTAGAGTGCGAGCGGCCCCTGTGATCAGTGATTCGCCCAATGTTGGGCGGATGATGTGAATGACATTGGCACAATAGACACAGTCTGCGTTTTTCTTTGGCCACCGGTTTTGAGAAAGATCTAGCGCTACAGGGGGCAAAATGTTTCCGGTACCGTAATTGGCTATGTTTTCTTTTAAAATCCCAAGCTTTTCTTTTCGCTCGGTTGGCTGCCACGAAATACCTTTTAATGCTGCGGCAAGGAAGATCGCGTGCTGGCCGGCGCCGCTGCCTAATTCAAGTACGTGTGCGTTACTGGGTAACCACTGAGACAATCCTTTTAAAATTGGTGCTTTGTTATTGTCTGCGGCCTGAGAAAATCCTTGCATGAGACGATCTTACCGCGCCCGAGCCAGCGAGACACTAGAATAAATAAACCTGTGGTATAAATGAGTGTCTGTGGAGCGTTGATCAATGGGTAGGGGGGTGACGTTGGAAAAGCGTGTGCTGACGGTGAGGTATCAAACCAATAAAATTACTGCGACAAGATCATGACTGCTGCCATTCCGAACGAATTTACAGCGGAAGCCGTTGCGGCGGCAACTGAAAGCGGGAACACCCCGTACCGGGATTTTATAGATTCGCGGGAACCCTACCATTCGCTGCTAAAAGCCAATCCGTGGATGCGGACGCCGCGCGAATCTGATCAGTTGGTTTGGGGGCAGGGTCAGTACTATGACACTACCGTCGCGCGTAAACACCCTTACTGGAAAGATTTTTCACTGCCCAAACCGACTAAGAATGTCGTTCAACTCAGGCAAGATATTCACCGTTGGGGTTATTGTCTGATTGAGGAGGGACTGTCGGCTGCGCAGAATGTGATGATCTACGAGCGTGTTGCGCAGCAGGCACAAGCTGAGCGGGAAATGGGCATTGCCTACCTCACGCAGGCACAACAAAACCTCTGGTCATTGGTCAACAAAGGAGAGATTTTTGTCAGCTGTATGACCCACGATACGCAGGCAATTCAGGCGGGCATCTTGATTGAGCAATTGCTGGATGAGATGCTCGGGTCCGGTTGGCATCACTTAAGCTATCTGGCGAATATTTCTTTTCCAGGGTGCCGTCCGCAAGGGTTGCATCAGGATCAAGGTCTGGTGGGTGCCTATACGTTTTTGGATGCCCCTATATTGGTTAACACCATCTATATCTTACAAGACGTAGACGAGGTTAACGGTGGGACCCTAGTGATTCCGGGGTCACATCAACACTACATCGAAGGTCATGGAACCTTCGGTGAGTTGCCGCCGCCAATCAATTTAGAGGCGCCAGCGGGGACCATTATGCTGATGGACGGGCGGGTTTTGCATGGCGGCGCAATCAATCGGTCTGCAGACCTGCGCTTCATTATCACAAATTCTGTGGTCAGGCCTTTTATCCGGCAACAAGAATCGTTTCATTTAACCATTCGACCTGAAATTCTGGCGAATGCCAGTGACAAGTTTTTGTGGCGATGCGGGTTTCAGGCCACGGGCACGCGCAGTATGGTTGAGGGGTATGGTTACTATGGCTCCGGCAAGTGCGGTGATGCCAGTGGCGCAATTGTAAAAGCTCGACAAGCGATGGATGCGGGCGATTATCAATACATCGGAGCGTTGACTCCGGGTGCCGCATTAACCGGGGTGCCGACTTTGATGGAAATCCAGCAGCATGAACCGCAAAGAAAGTTAGCGCATCAGCTGATTGAGCGTATGCATCAAGGGCAAAAAAAGGGTTTGCCGGATTAATTTGTCAGCTGGCGGGGTGCCAGATGTTAAATAATTGAATGACTGGGGCAGGTGCTCGATTTTAGGGTTTGACTGCGCTGGACATCATTAAAAATCCGGTGAATGCAGCATTGTTGGGAGACAGTGATGGCGCAACCACAGCTTTCATTCGATCGATAGCGGTGCGGTATTTGATATAAAACGCCCAAGAAGGTCTGGGATGGTATACCAAGTCATCGAGTTCAAATTGCCGGATCACGTTTTTAGTGGTTGTCGGCTTCACAAATACCTCCTGTTTGGGTCGCAAATACATTGGGCATAATGTCACCAAACTCCACTTTGCCAGTTTACCCTCGGTTAAGACGTCTACTACGTCGGCGAATCCTTGCTCCGCTTTTCCGTGCAACAGGCGCTGAAAACCTCGCGCCAGAAATTCTCGATCGTCGCGGTTCATGCCCTGAATGAAATCCCGGAACTTTGGTTTTTCAAACATTGAAATCATCGATGAACGCGATACGATTTTGACGATGTCATCCAGCACCTGTGCAGTGTGGGCAAAATGCTGTTTGGTTAATCTCGATTGTGCAGCGTCTACCAGTGTGTTTACGTTGTGTTTTTTTCGCGTTTGCTCAAGGGCATAATCTTCAAAACCATCGGGGAATTGGAGTAAAAATAGAGCTTCGGCCTCGCGCAGTTTGATTAGGTTCATCTGAATTCTCAGGAAAGTTTAAGGTTCGATAGGGTGTGGATCTTCGACGACTTCGATGCAGAGAGCGTGTCAGCATGGTCTTTGTTAATGCGGTTGGCGAGTCTAGGCTTAGGATCCAAAGCGATAACGAATTTTAAACACTAAAATATCTTCCAGCGGATCGCGCCAAGCATTTTCAAAGATCTGGCTAAATCCGTCTTCCCCCAATAAATCCCGCATGTCTGCTTGGCGAGTATAAACAAGATAAATGTCTGACAGTGGGGCGATTTCCCAGCGATATCGAAGTTGTAAACTGTACTGTGAGACGGAAAAATCGTAATTCGGTTGACCTGTGGGTTTGGCGATCTGCGTTAGCCTGCCAGGTTTGTCTGGTAGGCGGTAAAAGTCCTGCTCAAGCGCCGTGATGCCTACCCAAGTGACACCTAATGTGAGTTGTTGTTGGGCGGTGAAGTAATATTCTACCGAAACACTGGGTAGCCATTGTTTGGATCGGTAGGTGCCCATCTGGTCGCCGCGCTGATGCAGCAGCCAACCGCTTCGCTCGGCGTATCTGACCCCCAGATCAACACTAAAATGGTCGTTGGGTTTCCATTTTAGGTTTGCGCCAAGAGCAAAACCGTCGCCATCTTCAATTTGCTCAGTTTTGTAATTCGCCATAAGCGCGTATTGCCAGATTTCGGTACTATCGGAGTTCCAGTTTAACCCGGCATCGACCGTGTCTTGGACGCGGAATGTACCGTTACCAAAGCTGTTCAGATCGTCATAAGCACCCGGGAAATAGTTAAAGCGCGCCGTTAACTGTGAAAGGTTATTCAAACTCAACCGATTAGAAAGAAAAACTCCTCCGCCGTTGAATAGCGATTCGCTGACGCTCTTTTGTATAAAACCTCGAATATCAAACTGATTCTCCCTCGCCCATTGGATATTTGAGGTAGTCCAAGCTAACGCGGTGCGAATACGATACTCATCATTTCTTTCCAGAAAACCAAAATCATTGATGTCTATCTTCTCGTCAAAATATTCTAAACCGATGCGATGTACCAACCCCTGCCGCCAAGTTAATTCAAAGTCCAGAAAACCACCGTAGCCTCGACCGGCAACATCGTCGATTTTGGAGGTCATGTACTGGCCATCGACTTTTACCCGCCCATCGGCGGTGCGGTAATGCCAGTCAATGCCGCTGACCAGGGCGTCGCGTTGCGGATTCAAGACGGCTGTGGACAGCACGCCGATGGCACGATAGTCGCCTTTGTGGCTGGTTTCGTAGAGTAATCGCGCAGCGCCATACTGGTTGCCGGGCGCCTCTATTTGTTCGGGGCCGAGGTCACTGACAACGTTGAATTTAACATCATCCTCAAACGCACCCAGCAGGCCATATCTGAATGCTCCTGCCTGACCTGTTGTTTTGATTGCGCCGATGAGTTCTGTCTGTTGTATCAGATCGCGTTGTGAAATGGCGGTGTTTGCAGGCAGGTTTGGCGCGCGGGGTTTACCGCCGATTCTTCGTGTATTGACCATCGTATAGGGTAACCCGCCATTACCAACGCCACGGCCTCGCGTATCCGCTCGCGGAGTGGCATTGAATACCTCTTGACCTTCGAGGAAAAAAAGCCGCTTTTCGGGGAAAAAAGTTTCGGTTGCGCTGAGGTTAAGCACAACGGCGTCGGATTCGACGTTGCCAAAATCTGGGTTGATGGTGGCGTTTAACTGGAAGTTGCTTGAGGGCCGCCAAAACAGGTCGGCGCCGGGTCTGGCCTGCGATGAATCGCTTACCCAGTCATAAGAGGTTGAAATAAAGGGATAAATGCTCCATTGCTGGCGCGGGTCTACATTTTCAACCTCAATAGGTTGCATTAAGGACATAAATTGCGGGCTTGTTGAAGTCAAAGCCGGCCAACCCCAATCCTCTTCTTTGTAGGCGACCTTGCGAATTGTAGCTATCTTGAGTGTTCTAATATCACCGGTGGCGGGCATGGAAAGGATACCCCATGGAACAAAAATTTCCGCAGACCAGCCGGTAGGTGTCAGACTGCTGCGCGCATATAGAGCGCCGTCCCAATCGGCCGACATGCGGCGTTCAGGTAACATCGTGCCATCCATAATGCTGCCGCTAGAACTCACCCCAAAAAAGTAGCCGTATTTTGATTCGCCGGAGGTGTCTAGCATGACGCCAAAGTTCTCTTGGTTGACCATGAAAAACATATCGCGGCCGGTCAGACGGCGAATGATTGTCTCTGCCGGTTGTTCCATCACGCTGCTCACATAAAGCCCATCATCGCTATAGATCATGCGCATTTGAGTTAGGTGGTTGGTGGGGGCCAAGGTGTCCGGATTGACCACTCGATAATCGTCAATAACCGGAGCGTTTTGCCAGATTGTTTCATCGACAACGCCATCAATTTCAATTTGGTGTTCGCTTTGATCAAATTTCATCAGGCGTATGGGTAACTGGGCCTCGAGTTGCGCGATGACTTGCGATGGTGCCTGGGCAAGCACCTCATGGGGGTAGGAGATCAAAATCCAGAGTAAGAAAACAGCTAACTTCAAGACTTTCTCCATTAATTGGTGCGGCTCCAGCGCACGCCAATCCGGTTAAACGCAATGTCATTTTCCGCGGGACGCCAGCACCTGTTGCATTGCCTATGGCCAAGCGGCTTGCGTGACTTTTTACGGCATTAATTGACAGTGGCTTTGATGCTGTTTGCTTACAAAATTGAAGCCTCTAGCACTGTGTCCGAAAACTGCCAGGCTGCGTCGAAATGAATTTTGACCTCAGCGGCCGCTTTGGTTTTGCCCTGTGCCTCTAAGCTTTGCATAAGGCCAAACATTGACCATCCGTTATGGCGGTATTGTTTTAGGTCTGCTCTATACACGGCTTCTGCCTGTTCGGGCTTGCCTGCCTTTAACAGCGCAGCACCCAACGATTGGCGGGTTGGGTAATACCAAAAGGGTGGTTCGGTATAGGGCAGAGTGTCTTGTGCATTCACTGCGCGCTCAAAATGTGGCACTGCACCGCTATAATCTCCTTGACGGTAGGCTATTTCGCCTTTTAAAAGGTCGATAGCGATACCAATGAGGGTCGAGCCGGGATAGTCCATTTTGTCGAGAAAAGTGACTGAAACATTGGACTGTATGGGTTCAAGTAATTCGAGTTCTGCTGCCGCGGAAGGCACATCTCCAGTGGCCGCGAATGCGACCCCGCGTGCATAGCGCCAAATGGCTTCAGCAAATTTAAATGTTTCAAAAGGTTGAGGTTCGTTCAAAATGGATTGCCATTCACCAAATCTAACCATCGAAAGCAATGGGATGGTTCTAAAAAATTCGATGGTCGGGAACTGCTTTACCTGTTCAACCCGAACGTTCTCCACTACGCGCTGGGCACTGTCCAGAGAAACCTCGCGTTGACCCTGCATGGTTGCTGATGACCACAGGAAGTGAATGTTGTGGGGGTAGTACAGTGCGGGGTAAAAGCCTTGCGCATTGCATTGGGCGATATAAGCCTCATCGACGGCGGCAGCGCGGATATTTGCCTCGGCGGCGTCGTTGTAGCGTCCTACTCGGTAGAAAATATGCGCAGGCATGTGCACAAGGTGACCGGCACCCGGGACCAGATTGGTCAAGCGGTCAGCCACCGCTTCTGCTTTTTCTGGTGTGGAGGAGGCTTCAAGGGCATGAATATAAAGGTGCTGGGCAAGCGGGTGATCGGGTGCTGCCTCGAGCACTCGCTCGAGATTTGCAAGTACCACCTGCGTGGCAGGTTTGGCCTCTAGATCGTCGGACCAGTAGTCCCACGGCATGGTGTTCATGAGAGCCTCGGCGTGTATTGCAGCGGCCGTCGAGTCGGTCGGATAGGCTTGGCTGACTTCTCCCATGGCCCTCGCCCATGCCTCATCTAAAGGTTCACGGGGCGTTTGCGGGTTGCCATTATAACGTTCAGCAAGTGCCTCGATATAAGCTTGCTCACGAGGTGTGGTTTTGGTCGCCAAGGCAAGCGCTTTGGTGATGGCGCTGAAGGCAGCGACTCGCTCAGCGGCAGACATGATGACTTTGCCTTTGCTGGTGACGTTAATGTTGGGGCCAATCGCCAGAGCCTCTCCCCAAAAGCACATGCCACAGTCGGGGTCGAGAGTTTGTGCGGCTTTGAAACTGCGGATTGACTCTGCGTGGTTAAAAGCAAAAGCCAAGACCATACCTTGATCAAAGTACCGCTGTGCATCGGCATCGTTGGTTGTAATAGGCATTGAAAAGTCACCCATTCCAGCGAAGAGCGGCGCACCGGCTCGCATGGCCAGCTCCTGCGGATTTTCAGCGATTGAACTCGGCGCACTATCCGCTGCTTCAGGATTTTGGTCGCAACCGATCAAACTGGCGCTCAGGACAAGGATTATGAGATAACGGAGTTGGGTCATTTAGGTCTCGGGGATTTATTTTTGTTGCAAACGGATAACGCCCGATAATTTAGACTTTTTAACAGCAAGTCAAGCCTGAATCAGCGCGGTCAGCATGCTTTGAAAATCAAATCTAAATCAGCTCAACTTCAGTTTAGATTCATATATGGCGCAGGTATGAGCAATGTTTGGATTTCATGCGGATAAAATATCGACCCCTAATAGGTGGGTAAATCCTGTAAGCTGGCATCGCTGCTGTGGGTTACAGCCATCTAGTTGTGGAGGGATTGATGAGACTGCTGCGTAATCTTGGCCTAGGTTTTTTTGCTCTGATGTTAATTGCTCTAAGTTTGATATACGCCACTGGCAATATCAGGGTGTTGAGTTTGGGATGGACCGTTGCATTTGGAGGGCCCAGCTTGCCCTTTGATGCGTCAACTGCCGTGCCTGCGCCGGATTATTCACAGAGCGACAGCTGGGCGGCTTTGCCAGAGCGTGCGGGCGTCGAAGATCGTGTACCTGCCGGCGTCAGGGACTTAAATATTCAAGATAGCGCTGAGGCAGATGTGTTTTTTATTCATCCTACCGGCTATTTAGCCGGGGATAGTTGGATCTATACAATGGATCCAAACTCCAAGGCTGAAGAAAATACTCAATGGATGATGGCCAATCAAGCCAGTGCTTATGGGGGTTGTTGTAAGATATATGCGCCGAGGTATCGCCAGGCGAATATCTTTGCTTACTTTCGCGGCGATGAAATTCGCGAGCAAGCGTTGGGCTTTGCCTATCAGGACGTCAAACGTGCCTTTGAGTATTTCTTGCTGCACTACAACCAGGGGCGGCCTTTTGTTCTCGCCAGTCACAGTCAAGGTACCCATCATGGCATCCGTTTGTTGGCAGAAGTGATAGATGGCACGCCGCTGGCGCAGCGTCTGGTCGCCGCCTATGTGATCGGTGGTACCGTGCCTGAAACCAGCTTCGAGGGTTTACGGGATGTCCGGCTGTGTACCGGTGCAAATGATCTTGGATGTGCAGTTCACTGGGATACCTACAGCGAGGCGGTTATTGATCAGCCGCTACCGGACAATTTGGGAGCTGTGTGTACCAATCCGTTGAGCTGGGAGCTCAACGGTGGCTTGGTGACAAAAGAACAGCATCTCGGTGCGGTGCCAGCCTCGGGACGCTTTCAGGTTGAATTAAGCGGCTCACAGAAGTCCACCGGTGTCGTGTTCGAGCCGTTGTCTGCGCCGATCCCGAACATGATTCAAGCCCAGTGTAAAGATGGCGTGCTTTTTATCACGGATCAAAGCGACACAATTTTTGGCGAGCAGGGGGGGTCGTTTGGCGGTGGTAACTACCACGGTCTGGATTACCCCGTCTTTCATATGGATATTCGCGAAAATGCTAAATTAAGAGTTCAGACATTTCTTGCTCGAAGTCTGCGAACGGCCGATTTGGTTGTTAATTCGGGCGGCGGGCGATCACCTTAATTTCAGCATGCGCGCCTGGAATGACTAACTCGGTAATCCCAATCCAAGTTGATGCCGGATAAGGCGCATGAATGAATTCGTCCTTGACCTTCGACATGGTTGCCGCGTTTTTCTGCAGATCAACCATATACAGGGTCGTATCGATAATGTCCTCGTATCCAACCCCGGCTGCGGCTAATGTCTCTCCAAGCGACGCCCAAGCATTGCGGAATTCCTCTTCAATTGAAGAACCTGAACCGACAACTCCGGAGCAGAAAACAAGATCGTTGTGGCATGCAGCAGGAGCAAAGTGCCAGTTATCATAAGTTTGACGAGCTGAGTCGGGGACGATGACTTCGATGGGCATAAAATTTTCCTGATCTGGAGGGTTTGAATGGGGCCGTTGTCAGCCGGATTTGCATTAAAGGCTACTTGGATGAGGTGCTTACGGCAAGTTGTTGCTCACGGCGAGTCCCGGATTGGACACAACGTCCCTGAGGACCCCGGAATGTGTTCTACTAGAGGAAAGCTGTGCACCAGGCGGTCTACGGTGAATGAATAATGGGGTCGATTGAGGTTTTCAAGCAGAGCTCTTTGGGCTAACTGCCACACTTTGGTCATCCCGCGTACATTACTGGCTCCCGCCGGAGCGGAAAAACAGGGGGAGATCAATGACGACACCAGAAACGGGAGTGCTGACTTGGCGCGTGCGGTTTATGTTTGCCGTCGGACAAATTCCCGAAGGCGTACAATCGACGTCCTTCAGTTTCTTTCTGCTTTTTTTTTACAACCAAGTCCTTGGCTTGTCTGGGTTCCTGACCAGTTTGGCCATCGTTTTTGCGATTGTTGTAGATGCGGTCAGTGACCCGATTATTGGCGCGTGGTCCGATGGCTTGAGACATCGATGGGGACGGCGTCACCCGTTTATGTATGCAGGCGCTGTGCCGTTTGCGATTTTCTTTTACTTTTTGTTTGCGCCGCCTGCCAACCTCAATGAAATTCAGGTCTTTTTCTGGCTGGCCGCTTTTTCGGTGCTCACGCGCACGGCTCAGTCGGTTTACTCTATACCGCACACGTCACTAACAGCCGAACTGTCGAACGATTATCAGGAGCGCACGTTGTTATCCTCGCTTCGGTCAGTCTTGCAATCGGTAGGCACTTTGATGGTGTTTTTAATTGGCCTACAGATATTTTTCGGCGCAACCCCTGAATATCCTAATGGACAACTCAATCCCGAGGCGTATCCGAAATTCGCCGCGGCGTTTGCGATCATCATTTTTATTGGCGTTGTGTTGACGGCTTATGGCACTCACAGCCACATCCCTTATCTCCCGCAGGTTAGCCCCGAAGGTGATCGATTCAACCTTAGAGTTGTGTTGCGAGAGTCGGCCATGGCATTTGGGTTCCGATCGTTTAAAGCCATTGTGCTGACGGCGGTTCTTTTTGGCATGACTATGGGGATGGTTTCTGCCCTGTCGATCTATCTCGGAACGCTTTATTTTCAGTTCAGTCTAGAGTTGATCGGTCTAAGTTTCCCAGCATCAATTTTAGGTTCGTTCATCGGCGCGGGATTAGCGACACCACTGGGACGCTTTTTTAGAGAAAAACGAACGTTGTTGATGGGTGGCCTCGCTTGGTATGCGATCTGGAATACGCTGCCGATTATTCTGAGCCTATTAGGACTTTTTCCAAAACCTGGTAATCCGTCACTGTTCTATTTGGTCATGACATCAAATGCGATCTGCGCCATGGGCATCGGTGTGCTGACGGTAATGATCAGCTCAATGATTTCGGATATCACGGATCAGCATGAAGCGGCCCATGGCAGTCGCAGTGAAGGCATCTATTTTGCAGCTTCGTCCTTCGCGGCAAAAGCCATTGGCGGGTTTGGTATTGTCATATCTGGCGTTGTGGTTGACCTAGCTGGCATTGAGCGCAACGCATCGGTTGAGACAATTGATTCAGAATCACTTTGGTCCTTGGCGATGGCAATGGGTCCAGGCGTCTTGGTGCTGATTGGCATTACGGTTGTAGCGGCAAGCTTTTACGATTTATCGCAGGCGAAACATACAGAAATTCGTCAAATGATTACGGCTAAAAAGGGTGCTTGAGCTGTCGTATGCAGCACTGGTCTTGGGTTTTGAGCTAGCGTGCGGTGGGCTCTGATCTGATGGGTGAGAGGATAAGGTTTTATGGACATCGTGGAATACAATCGTCGAGCATGGAATCAGCAGTCCAGAGACAATGGCCCGTGGTCCAGTCCAGTATCAAAGTCAACTATTGAGGCTGCGCAAGACGGGAACTGGGGGGTTGTTCTAACGCCGCATAAACTTGTTCCCAAGTCATGGTTTGGACAATTGAAAGGCAAAAAAGTGCTTTGTCTTGCTGCTGCGGGTGGCCAGCAAGCACCAACTCTCGCAGCTGCGGGTGCCGATGTGGTGAGTTTTGACTTGTCGGAGGTGCAACTAGAAAAAGATCAAATGGTTGCTCATCGCCATCAATTGGATCTGGTTTGTCTGCGTGGTGATATGGCAGATCTTTCTCAATTGCCTGCGGTGAGTTTCGATCTGATTTTTCATCCGGTTTCTAATCTGTTTGTCCCCGATGTTGAGATTGTATGGCGCCAGTGTTTTCGGGTTTTGAAACCTCAAGGTGATCTTTTGGCTGGTTTTATGAATCCGAGCATATTTCTTTTTGACCATGACAAGAGCGAGCGCACGGGAAAAATTGAGGTAGAACGAAAATTGCCCTATGCGGAACCGGATGACCTAAATCAGGCGGGTCGGCTTGATCTCGAGCTCAGCGGGCGTGCCTTGGAGTTCAGTCATTCGCTGGATACGCAGCTCGGAGGGCAGCTGCGAGCAGGATTTGTGATTACAGATTTGTACGAAGACGATTGGGACGAATTGCAGCCGTTGAACACATATAGTCCAAGCAGTATCGCAACCCGTGCTCGAAAACTCGGATAGCGATATTTCGATGGGCGCTCGAATGACCACTAAGGTTGTATTGCAGGTAGATATAACCTGACGCGGTTATGCAAAGGATTTGAGACTTAACTGGAGGTAGGGATGCAAACACCATTGAATAGCGGTGGGTTGGACCGCTGGCAAACCAGATATAGCGTTGTGCTGCTTGCGGCCGCAGCAGTATTCATCTGTTATATGGATCGCGTTGTGATATCCGTTGCGATCATTCCTATGGCGGATGACTTTCAATGGAGCCCTGAACAACAAGGCCGGGTATTGTCGTCTTTTTTTGTTGGCTATTTGTTCACTCAAGTCGCCGGTGGATGGCTGGCCGAGCGCTTTGGCGGTAAAGTGGTGCTGGGCTCTGGCGTGGTATTTTGGTCTTTTTTTACCCTAATCACCCCGGTCGCGGCGGCTGGCGGCCTAACGGCCTTGCTGATGACGCGCATACTTATGGGTGTTGGCGAGGGGGTCACGTTTCCATCTATTTATGCGCTCTTTGGGCGTTGGGTGCCAAGCGAGGAGCGGTCCCGGGCGATTGGTCTTCTGTTTTCGACCATTCCTTTGGGGAGTGTATTTGCGTTGCTGGCTACCCCATGGATTGTTTCTCGATATGGTTGGCAGATGGCGTTTTATGCGTTTGGCGCCATAGGTTTCATTTGGTGGTACTTTTGGCACCGCCTTTCCGCATCTACACCGGAAGCACACCCACGGGTTACGCAGATCGAACTTCAGACCATTCGCGACGGTGAGGAGCAAGGACTCCCCGAAGCGCAACCTCCTTCATTGCGGCAGATTTTGAGCAAACCCGCGGTATGGGCGATTATTGTCAGTCACTTTTGTGCCAATTGGGGCAGCTACGTGCTGCTGGCATGGTTGCCGACGTACATTAATAAGGGGTTGGGCGTTGATTTTGCCGCTGTCGGGATAGTGACTATGATTCCGTCATTGTTTTCGTTTCTGGCGCTCAATGCGGGGGGCTGGCTTGCGGACCGGATGATTCGGCGTGGCATGGACGTGACCCGCGTACGAAAGACCATGCAGACGGTGGGTTTTGGTGGTTCAGCGGTCATTTTGGCAACGGTGGGCTATGTTGAAAGCGTGGCGATTGCGATTGCGATGATGTCGTTGGGAAATATTTTTGGTGGCGCCATGTCAGGCGGGTTTGGGGTTAATCATCTGGATATCGCCCCTCGTGGTGCTGGTATGATCATGGGATTGTCCAATACCGCAGCGACGATTCCCGGTATCATTGGTGTATACATCAGCGGCGTCATTTTGGAATCCACCGGGTCATGGGCTCTGGTTTTCCAAACCGCGGCGGGTGTTTTGGCTTTTGGATTGGTGTTTTATTTGATTTTTGCGAGCTCAAAAAAGCTCTTTGATTAAGTTGTCGGTTGTTGTCTGGCCCGTTTGCGTCGTTTCTCTTTAGCGCGGTTGCGCGGTATCAATGACTAACGCGGGGTAGCGCCTTGAACCTGTAAACGATGGAGTAATCTAGGTTCGTCGCCATGATCATGGACCGCATAGTGGAGTAGGCAGCGGTTGTCCCACATCACTAAATCGCCAGCGCGCCAGCGGTGGCGAGCTTGAAATTCCGGGCGAACCGAATGTTCATACAGATATTTGAGCAACGCTTGGCTGTCGGCCCGCTCCCAATCCTGAAATTGCCTCGTAAATGCCGCGCAAACGTATAGCGCTTTTTCTCCGGTTTCATCGTGTGTCCTTGCCACTGGGTGTAGCGCTTTTGGGGCAGTTTTGGGGTCTTGACCATACAGTCTTGCAAGATCTTCGGCTAAATGATGAGCGGCTAATTGATCTACAAGATTTCGCAGGCCTGGGCTGAGAGCTTGATAGGCCAACACTTGATTCGAAAAAGCGGTCTCGCCGCCCAATGCCGGTGCTTCAAGCGCGTAAAGCATAGTGAGTTTGGGTGGTTTTGGGCTATAGGTCATGTCCGAATGCCAATGTTGATTAACGTCTTTGGACTTGCCTCGGTTTTGCAACGCAACGATGTTCGGATATCCGGGCAGAGCGCCATAGGGAAAAGGCATAAGATCGCCCCAGTGTTGGGCGAAAGCCATTTGCTCATCAGGGGTCAGCTGCTGGTTGGGGAATACGAGCACTTTGTGAGTCAAAAACAGACTTTGAATGCGCTCTAACTGCTGTGCGCTGATTTTGCGCACGTCAATCTGGTCAATAATTGCTCCCAGTGGGGCGGCCATTTGTTTGATTTGCATAGTGATCTTATCCGCTTTATTTGAGATTTATTGCCGTATATTTTTTGGCTTGATGTTCGCTTGATGTTCGCTTGATGTTCGCTTGGCTGAGCAAGTCTGGATTGTGCTAAGCCAGCAACCGTTTTCCGTCAGTTGGGATGCGCCAGCACGTTCCCAGCAGGGGCAAAGTACAGTGGGTTGAGATCCTGCAGCGGGGTCTTTTTGTGCGACTGAATGACCCTGTTGATTAAGCATAAGCGCTATGTCTTGAGTGCCGTAGAATCAAGCCCACGCGTCTCCGGCTTTTGCAGGCGAGACTCGAAGTAGCCTAACACGCTATCTAGTGCCGCTTGAGCGGGCTTACCCCCCTTTAGAAGATCTAAGGTGAGTACCGAATGCCCTTTGCCTGGCAGCTCAATCAACTCTACGCGTTGAGCGTCTTGGTTAAATGCTTGATCTATAGCGGCAAATTTTGGCGCCTTGCACAGTGGGTCACCTTGAAAACGCAGAGCCAGCACGCTGCCCTTTTGATCAATCTGAGCTCTAGCAGCGGCGATCTCATTGTCAGACATGTGCAGAGCATTCTGATCGTTAAAGGGCAGTGAAGGCTGACTGGCAACGGCGGCAAGGACGCTGTCGTCAGCAATCAGGGATAAGGCAAAATTGCCTGTTAAACACATACCTACGACACCTATTTTCCGGGCGGTGTCGTCTGCTTGTTCCGATTTGCAGAGTGCTTTGAGCCAGTCTACGATCGGACTGCTTTGATTTTTTTCGAACAGTTTGAATTGGCGCCGCATGCAAAAGACTCTCACCAGATTGCCGGCCATGGAAATTTTACCCAGAGGACCAAGGAGGTGAGGCAATACCACTCTGAAGCCTCTTGCCAAAAATACGTCTGCTAAGGAGAGGGTCTCGGGGCCTATGCCCGGTAGCTCTTGAATAATAACTATGGTCGCCGGACCTGTGCCTTGGCTATAAACGTCGTGACTGACCCTATGGCCGTCCGCAAGTGGCGCTGAAAACTGACGCTTTGTAAATCCCTCTAGCATTTTTGTTCTCCTGCAGGTGTGTCGCTTTACCTAGTGCATGCGTGTTGCTATTTATCTGTTGCTGAACTCATTGCATAAACGTGAGCAAAACGAGGTCGCAGTGTGACGTATAAGACTCGTTAACACATCACCAGGTTAGGGTTATAGTGGAGCTCAACCTTTCGCAACATAACGCAGGCGGCATGATGACACCAGAAATGCAGCAACAGATCGAAGAACAGCAACCGTTATTCGGTGCGCTCATCACAGAGCCCGATGGCGTCTCTTTTACTCGCGATGAACTGGCTGGCGTGCCCGTTGAAATCACTGAACCTGTGGGCGGCGCAGTCAACAGAGATCTGGTTGTGCTGTACCTTCACGGCGGTGGCTATTCAAATGGGCTGGCCGCTTGGGCGCGGCGCGGAACCGCGCGCTTGGCTTTAGGATTAAATTGTCGAATCATTACCCCGGATTACCGATTGGCACCCCGCTTTCCGTTTCCAGCAGCCCATGAGGATGTCTTGGCGGTTTATCAATATCTGATTGGTGCTGGCGGATATGATGCCGGTCGCGTTGCTGTAGCGGGTGATTCCGCCGGCGGTGCGCTGGCGGTTTCGCTATGTGCTGACGCGCGCGACTTGGGTATAGCGATGCCTGCCTGTGCCATGCTCAATTCAGTTTGGGCAGACATTGCTTTGAATACGCCTTCGTTAGATGACCCGATACGCAACGGCTTCGATATCCGTTGGGAAGTGGTGGAGATGCTCGCGAACACGCTGCTGGCAAGTGGGGATGTCGACCCTATGGATCCGAGACACTCGCCCGTTTATCGAGATTTGGCAGGGCTGCCGCCGCTTCTGATCCAAGCGGCTGGACGAGATGTGTGTCACGACGACAGTGTCCGGTTGGCTGCTTCGGCACGTGCATCTGGCGTGCAAGTGACCATTACTGAATATCCTGACGCTGAACACATATGGATACTCAACGGCACTTGGCGGATGGCCTATCCAGAAGAATTTCCGCAAGCGTCGGTGAAATTTGTCGACTGTGGCGTTGAAGCGCCTGAAGCTGTTGCAGCGATTGAAGAAATGGTGGCTTTTGTTAAGTCTTCTTGTGCATGATCAATAGTGTCTTTTGCGTCGACCAAAATCTGCCGCGTCGTGCCAATAGCGTCGCACGCGCGCAGTTAGTTCGAACCGATTGTTGTGTTAACTGTTGCTGGTGGGTGCGTTTAAACGATTGATGTGTTTTTTGTGCTCCTCAAGATTAAGTGACAGCAAAAGCAGCACCGCCAGGAGGTTTAATCCGGCAACGATATACAACGCTTCAAGGTTCGTCAGGTGAATGGCAATCAATGCGTATAATCCTGCTCCAACGGAACGGGCAAGATTGGCCAAAGACATATAGATCGAAAATTGGGTGGCGGCGACCTTCGTCCAGCATATCGTCATAAATCCGGCAATGGCAGCGACAAATGCCATTTGCGCCGCCAGTTGAGACAAAAACAGGGCGCCGCTGATAAAGGTTGCCTCGCGCCAAAAGGGTTCAGCCAGGGCAAACATCACAGTGGTCAAAATGGTGATCAGCAGTCCGGTTATTAATAAATATTTCACGCCATAGCGGTCTATGAGTGGACCGAACAGGATACCGACAACGGCGCTCAGCGCGGAAGCGGTGCTGATGGCGAAAGCGTACTGTTCAGAGCTGAAACCAAGATCTTGAACTGCGACAAGCGGAAATATGGTGAGGGTGATCCCGGCACCCATTCGAGACAGAAATTCAGCGCCGGTGAGCACGAGACTCATTGGCAGAAAAATGACTGTCATCAAGTCTCTTAAAATGGCCCCAAAGGAAGCTGCAGGCTTGATTGACCTCGGCGCCGCTATGCCATGGGTCCAGGGCAGTAAGCGCTCGCCGGGTCGTTCGCGCACCAGAGCGACCAGAATAAAAACGATAAGGATGGCTATGCTTGAGACTAGGGCCGTGCCCGGGATTCCATAGGCCACCAGTAACCACCCGTTTAAGGCACCAAATACGGAATAACCGGCAACTTGCCCAAAGGCCATAAATGCATTGGCGCGCCCCCGTTCGTTGCTGGGTAGAAGATCTATTGCCATGCCGTCCACGGCAACATCTTGGAGCGCGGCAAAGCAGTTGATGATAAAGCCGATACAAACGAGGTGCCAATACTGCCCTGCGGGATCCGTCACAAGGCACAGTGAGGCCATGGCCAATACAAGTCCGCCCTGTGCGCCCATAGCCCAAGGTCGGCGAAAACCCATCGGAGCAAAAGAAAAACGGTCCATGAACGGCCCAGCCAATAGCTTGAATCCCCAAGGCAGCCCGGTGATAGAAACCAGTGCGGCAACCTCTGCAGCAGCAAAGTCCTGAGCAATTAGCCATGCCGGTAGCGCAATGGTCAGCAGCGCAATGGGAATGCCCTGTGCCATATAGAAAAACGTGAACACCGAAATTCTGAGTTTTGTGGACTGATCAAGAAAAAATTGCAGGTTCAAACTGGCCTCGAAATACGTTGATGCAGTGACGTCCTTTTCGAACTCACGCCGATCTGGGCTGCATGATCATAGGCATAATGGGAGTGCGCATACAACCGACTCTTGAGCAATTTATGCTCGATGACGCTAATCTTTCTCAGCACGTGTCTGCGCAAACACTTACTTTTCTTGACGGTTTATGCTCTTTTTTGGACCAGCAGGGCGTTATGACATTGTGAGTGTTCGTTTGCGCTTGCTCGGAAGATCATACCAGCCGGGATATCGACGGTGATGGCGTGATCAATATAGCGGATGCTTTTCCTGAAGATCCAAACGAGTCGACGGCCGCCGGCGGCTTTGGGGCTGCCACCGGGTGGCGCGCAGATACCGTTACAGCCTGCGCCAAGCGAGGTATCTCTGTGTCAGAGCCACTGCGCGCTCTAGGTAGTTGAGCTCACAGGATTGGCCTTTGCATCCGGCTCAGCCCGAGTATATGACGCAAGTTCAGACAGTGCAGTGCCGTCACTGGAAGGGTTTACCGCAGCAATTGATGCTTACGCACCCGATTACCATGCAGCCTGATAGAGTTTTTCTAGCGCCTGCGCATCGACCGGACGGGGATTAGTGAAGTTCACTGGATCGGCAACTGCGTCTTCGATAAGTACCGCCAATAGATCATCATCTGCTCCGAGCGCTTTAATTGAGCGTTCAATGCCAATATCGCTGCGCAACTGAAGAACCGCATCAATGGCGCCAGCGCCAGTCGCGGGTCCGGATGGCGCCAGCAAGCGGGCGACTTGAGCATATTTTTCGCTACGCTGTGGCATGTTGTATTCCATGATGTGGGGCATCATTGTGGCGAGTGTTTGACCATGGGCTGCGTTGAGTCTCGCTGAAAGTGCGTGCCCTGTTCCGTGAACGGACCCCAGTCCAGAGACGTTAAAGGCCATCGCTGCCATGGCAGATCCCAGAAGCATCTGCGAACGTGCCTCAATGTCATTGCCGTCTGCGACAACTCTGCGTAGATTTTCAGCGACTTTGCTGACCGCTTCCAGCGCAATGGCGTCCGAGTAGGCGTTGGCCCCAATCGAGACAAAAGCCTCTACGGCGTGAGTCAAGACATCAAAACCGCAAGTAGCGGTTGGATAGGTGGGCAGTCCCACCGTCAGATCCGGGTCCAGCACGGCAAATGCGGGTGTGATGCTGGGATGGATGACGTAGGTTTTCCTGCCCAGACGTGTGTTGGTAATAACACAGGCGTTGTTGGTTTCAGAACCGGTGCCCGCGGTTGTGGGCACGGCAATGATTGGTGCTTGTGCGTCAGCGGGTTCCGATGCCTGAAGGTCCTCAACGGTGCCACCGTTTGCGGCCAGCAATGCGATGGATTTTCCGCAGTCCATCGACGACCCTCCGCCGATTGGAACAACACATGCGTCGCCCAGCGCGCGCAATTTCTCGGCGCCTGCCTCCACGTTAAGATCGGTTGGATTAGGTTCGACACCATCAAAAACTTCAACGCGTAAATTGGCGGCTCGAAGGGCGTCTAGGACGGGTTCCAGCACGCCACTTGCGGCTAAGTTTTTGTCGGTAACAATTAAAGCTGCGCTTCGACCAAGCGACTGAATGTGGTTGTTGAGCAGCTGGCTGGCGCCCCGGCTGAAAGCGATGGTCGGTAGGGGACGCGCGATAAAATTTTCGTTAGAAAGCAAGACGGTTCCTTAGCATAATCCACAAATAGGCAACCATGGTATAACATCTGAGAGTCAAACGCTTGACGGATTGCGCTGCGGTGCCGAGGCTCTTGAGGGGCAATTTATAGTCTTTGGCTGTCTTTCTGCTCATTTTTGCGTACATTGTAGTGACCAGCTTGATGGGAAGGTCCGCGCATGGCACAAGATCGAAGAGATGCTGAACAAAAAACGCCGACTGCAGTTGATCGCGTGCTTGAGGTTGTGTTGGAGCGCAATCATCTGAACCGCCGGCTGCATTGGACAACGATCGTCACTGAAAAGACGTTGTTGGCAATTATCGGGATGCTAACCGTTGTGGCATCAGCGGACGCTATCTATTCCATTTTTCTTGCTCGCCAAGTTACTCTTCCGGATCTGTTTCTGCTGTTCATCTACGTTGAAATTATCGGTATGATCGGCGCGTTTTACTCGACCAACAGAATTCCAGTTACTCTGCCCATTATTATTGCGATCACGGCGCTGTGTCGCTTGATGGTTATGCAAAGCAAAGAAATGGATGCACTGACATTGCTGGCGGAGGCGGGTGCCATATTTATACTCAGTGGCGCAGCCTATCTAATGAGTCTTAAAGACAAGATTAGTCTCGAAAAGCTCGATCATAGAGAATAGACCAAAGGGTGCAAATCAACGTGCTGGAAAGGGGCGCGCGGACGCAAAACCACAATGGGGAAACCATGAATTTTCAAGATCTCGAGTCTAATCCTAACCCGTATGCGATCTACGCGAAGTGGCGTAAGGAGCAACCGATTTGGTGGGCACAGGACATCCAAGGCTGGGTGCTGTCGCGTTATGATGACGTACGAAGCGTGTTGAAGAACGCTGATGGCTTTTCCTCTGAACTTCCCAAGACCAGAGCAGCAACAACGGTAAGCTTGCCGCTTCTGCATGATGATCCTCCAGTCCATACGGCATTGCGAAGTCTGGTTAATCGATCCTTTACCTCTCGGGTAATGCGAGAAATTGAAGGCAGCGTAGATGAAGTGGTGCAGGAACTGTTAGATGCCATCGATCCTGAAAAACCGGTGGATATCGCTGAGGCGCTGACCATTCCACTGCCGGTTGCTTTGATTGCGCGCTTTATGGGCATTCCTTTTGAACGTAAAGACGATTTTAAACGCTGGTCGGATAGTCTTACCGGAACAGGGCGGGCCAAGACCATGGCAGAGCGCATGCCCGATATCGTTGAAATGATGGACTTCTTTCGTGATGAAATTCCTGCGCGTCGGGCAAATCCTGGAGATGATTTAATCAGCAAGATTGCGCATGCAGATATTGACGGGCAACGATTGACTGAAGAAGTCATCGTGGGCTATTGCCAGCTTTTACTGATCGCCGGTAATGAAACTACCACCAATCTTTTAAGCAATTTGCTCAATTATGCCGCTGAGCAGCCTATGTTGTGGCGAACGCTGCGTGAAGACCCACAAAAAACGGAAGCAGCTATAGAGGAATGCCTGAGGTTCGCACCGCCAGTGCACTGGATCAACCGCACGGCGTTGATCGACACACAATTCCACGGACAGGCCGTGGCAAAGGGTGAGTCGGTGTATACCGTGTTAGCCTCTGCCAATCGCGATGAAAGGCATTATGAGGATCCAGATTCATTTCGACTGGATAGGGCGCGCAGCGACCACCATACATTTGGTCATGGCATTCACTTCTGCATTGGTGCGCCGTTGGCGCGCATTGAAGCCAAAGCGGCCATGCTTGGGTTGCTTAAGCGTTTTGCGTCAGTTGAGCCGGTGCCCGGTGCTGTGAATGAGACAACCCATTCGACGATGTTACGCGGCTTCCATCATCTGTGGCTGAATCTGCTTGCCGAGTAAGCTTATTTTCAGACACCCATAATTGTGCGGGCGGTTCGCAGCAGGGGCCGCGACTTGTTTCGCGGAGCCAGTTACTTGTTATTTTAATCAGTAGGAATTTTTATGGCCAAGCCGTTCCCAAACCATCCGCAACTCCGAGCTAATTTTGCGCCAATTAATTTTGAGGCGCAGGCAAATGATTTGGTGGTTCAGGGGGAACTGCCTGAAGGATTGTCGGGGTCGTTGTACCGCAATGGGCCGAATCCTAAGTATGCACCTGTTGGCCCTTATCACTGGTTTGGCGGTGATGGCATGTTGCACGCCTTTCATTTTCAAAATGGCAGGGTTGATTACCTCAATAAATGGATCGCAACACCGAAACATACTGCGGAGTTAGCTGCGGGCCGTCATCTCGTCAGAGAGCATCAGCCTGACCCCACAACCGGAAGGGTTGCTGCAGAGCATCATAATGGACTGGCCAATACACATGTGATTTGGCATGGCGATCAATTGCTGGCACTGGATGAAGGCAGCCATCCGTTTGAAGTTGATCCGTTAACTTTGGCCTCGCAGGGATACGCAACCAATTATGCTGATCTTTCCGGCGCTATGACTGCGCACCCAAAACTTGACCCTATGACGGGTGAGTTGCACGGATTTGGTTATATGACTGGGTATGTTGGCAGTCGAACGATGACCTATCACGTGATTGATGCGGCGGGGAAGGTGGTTCGGTCTGATGAATTCGATGCGCCGTACGCGGCCATGGTGCATGATTTCATGCTGACTAAAGACTATGTGTTGTTTCCAATTTTCCCGTTGACCTTTGACCTGCAGCGCGCGAAGAAAATCGGTGCACCGTTTGCTTTTGATCAATCGTGTAAAACTCAAATTGGCGTGCTCAAACGGGGTGCGCCGATCACACAGTTGCGTTGGATCGAAGGTCCTTTGTGTTTTGTTTTTCATTATCTCAATGGCTGGAATGAAGGTGATCGCATCACCTTGGATACCATTGAATTTCCGGTTGCGCCGAATTTTCCGCTGGCCGATGGCAGCTTGCCGTCTTATAGCGAAGCGCAGGGGGTGGTGAAGCGTTGGTCTATTAATCTGGGCACTGAAGAAATTTCGCGCGAATTGGTGCTTGATGTGGCTTGCGAATTTCCCCGCTTAGACGAACGATTCAGCGGCAATCGATACCGACATGCATATATTGCGGCGGCAACACAAAGACAGCGTGGTGATGGTGGTCTGTTTCACGAAATTACTCATTTTGACCTCGATAATGGCAAAATTCAGACTTGGGATGCAGGCTTGGGTAACGGCGTTTCCGAGCCTGTCTTCGTGCCCAGAAGCGCCGCCGCCGCAGAAGGGGAAGGTTGGATATTGGCTACGGTTTATTCCTCTGCACAGTGCGTATCAGAACTTGTTGTATTAAACGCGTTGGCTGTTGAGGATGGTCCCGTTGCTACGGTGCAACTCAATCATCGAATACCCTTCGGTTTTCACGGTAGTTGGCGACAAAATTCAATATGACCTAGCAACGCACCGGGGCCTAAAGCTTTGTGCCACGAGAAAAGTAAGGGCCCGGTTGATCAGCCTAGAGGAGGTCGATAATGCGGCTGTATTTGATGGCGAATTCGCGACGCTTTTTGATGGGACCAATGTTGTTTTCGTCGTCAACTTCATTGTAGACCAGATAGAGTCCGGCGCTGGCTGATTGTAGCCAAGAAAAGCGAATATTTGTTGCCACCAGATCGGTACGATCGTCGTACTGGACCAAGGCTTGAAGTAATATTTTGGGTGTGAACGAATAGGATAGACGTAGGCGGCCGACGTTGACTTTGAACCTGCCATTAGCCACCGGCAAATTAACGTCGTTGTGATTCCATGACAAGGCACTGGAAAAGTTGTTCCCATATCTGGCTTTAATTTCTGTATCTAAACTACTGATATTTCCACCAAAAAAACCTCCACCCTGATATCGAGTCGAAAAACTCAGCGGCTTGCCTTCATCTGTTTGAAAGACTAAGTTACTGCGGACTTCGTCGTAATCACCAGGGTCTACAAAAGTTCCAGGATTAATTTCAAAGGCCTCCTTTACGCCCTCATGAAAGAAATCAACGCCGGTGTGAATTTCAATACCGCTGTGCCATTCCCAATGATTGTCTACATGTGTGAATCCTGATTCCCAGTATCCCTGATCATCGAAGTAAGCATTGCTGGCGATATGTGGCCTGAGTTCATAAAGACCTAGCCAATCGGTAGGGCGATATCGATACAGTGCAAATGCGTCAAACTTTTCATAATTTTGACGCCTTAGAAAACCAACTTCTGGATTAAAGTTTTCCTCTACTTTGGTGTATCCCGCCTGACTCAGTAACGCAGCCGAGTCATAACGAGCGTTCAGGCGATAGGCCATATCCTTGCCTCTAGCCCCCGGTGTTTCGGTTTTTGCAACATAGCCTCGCACCGTGGTTCTTTCACCAATACCCCACTGGCCGTCAATTGCATAGGTCCGGTTGTAATCGGTGTCAGCATCACCGCTGATTTTGCCGTCGCCTTTGCGTTCTACGAATATAGCGCCCAGGGATGACCGGTTTTCCAGTTCCTGATTGATGCGGGCGACGGTGAAGTTATTTTGCGGTTCGATATCGTTGACACTATCGGCTGCCATATACAGCAACCCAATATTGGTCGACGCGCCAATTTTGCCGGATAATCTTAAGCCCCCATCGATGGGTGTCTGCAAACCGCCGGCGCCCACGCCGATGCGACGGCTGAAAAACATTTCGACTTCTCTTGGCGTACCTACAGCAAACTGGCCGGCGTTTTCGAGGAAAAATGGCCGTTTCTCGGGGAAGAATAAACTGAAGCGATTTAGATTGACTTGGAGTTCATCCACTTCAACTTGAGCAAAATCTGTGTTGTAGGTGAGGTCAAGGGTCAGCGAAGGCGTTACCGAATACTTTGCGTCAAAGCCAAACTCTTCATTGTAATTTGTATCATTCAGGGTGCCCCCGTTTTGTGCTTGACCCAATACATAGGGCGTAAACTTAAAATTTTGTTGCTTAGGTAACTGCAGACCCTCGAGGGTGCCAGCCTGGGAAACTCTAAATAAGTTGTACTCTCTGCCAATGGGTGACCAGTAAGCGATCTCTTGGGTACGGCGAATATTGCGTTGAAAATTAATGCCCCATTTTTGTATATCGCTTGAACTGTAGCGTAATGATTTGAAGGGAATTTCCATTTCTGCGCTCCAGCCGAACGCGCCCACCTGTGTTTTGACCGCCCAAGTGGTATCCCAATTCAGATTAAAACCACCACCGCCGGAACCAAAGCTGCCGCTTCCCTGATTGGTTACCTGGCCGTCATATTCGGCGGCATTGGGCGTTGTACCGAATACGAAACCATTTTGTTTGTCCCCAAATGGGTCGAGAATGACCTGAAAACTATCGGTGTCGGACATTGAAGAATCACGGCGACTGTCGGTGGACACAATACCGGCAGGATCACTGTCGAAACAGATCACCGCCACATAGAGGGCGTTGTCGGTGAAGGCCACTGAAACCTGAGTGCGTTGGCTGGCTAATTCACCTTCGACGGGCCGTACCGTGCGAAATCCAGAGGCGGTTGTAGTGGTTTTCCAGACAGGGTCGTTGAGTACCTCCCCATCGAGTATGGGAGCCTGTTTTAGCGCTTTGGCTAACAGGTTAGGGCGAGCGGCATCGCATAGGTTAGGTAGTGCGCTCAACAGCACTGCTAGGAATAAAAGTCGAAAATCCATAAAAACACTACACCATTTGAAGACTCAGGCAGCAAGCCAGCGCGGCGCGCACAATATAGCGTAAATGATCATTGTGAACTGCATCGTCGTGGTGGTTTTTTGCTTGCAAGGCAACGATCTGTCTCTGCATTTAACCCTCCCCAAAGTCAAGTTGCCCGAAGACGAACAATACAGTGGGTATGCGCTTCGTAAAAATATCTGGCTGTTGTGCAAGCACCAACGCGTGGACATCGCCTTAATGCCAGCATTGATCTGTGCCTGCGGACAGTCGGGTGCGATTATCGTTTAATTGTTAGTTTATAGGCACAGGGAAGGGTCGCCGGCGATTGTGGTCCTATGCAATTCTCTGGCGTATCCATCGTAGCCGCCATTGGCTTTATGCAGCAGGCAACGGTTGTCCCAAATCACGAGCATTTTCTCCTGCCATTTGTGCGTGTATTGATATTCGGCGCGGGTTTGCCATTGATATAAGGTCTTAATTAATTCGTCTGCTTCCTTCTGCGTCATCCCCTCTATCGCGCTGATATATCCGGCTGTCCCGAACAAGGTTTCGCGTCCAGATTCAGGGTGTACGGTTATGATCGGATGTCGTTCTAATTTTTTGGCCGACTCTGAATAGAGAATTTTCATGCTTCGATCAGAGCCTTTCTCGCGCACGCCGTAGGCGCCATCGGGTCCGTAGGCGGCCGCGGCGCAATGCAGAGCGACCTTGTTTTCGAGCCGTGCGCGCAATGCGTTGGGCATTTCCGCCAAAGCCTGATATTGGTTGCTGAATCCCGTGTCTCCTCCCGTAGGCGGAATGGTCAGGCTGTATAGACAGGTGCCGATTGGAGGCTCCTTTTTAAAACTCCAGTCGGTGTGCCAGACCTCTGCAAAGACAGGGGCTTGTTCGTCCGCTCTGCGGGTTAGGGCAACTACTGGCGTGTGCTTATTAATGGGCACAAAGTAGGGATCATCGCCCACGGCACCAAAATAATTGGTAATACGCACGAGGTCAGCGTCGCCCAATTCTTGCTCTGGAAAAACGATAACCTGATGTTCTATCCACGCAGCTCTCAATGTCGTAATAGTGTCTGCGGTTAATGGCTTGGCGAGGTTTATTCCTGTGATGGTTGCACCGCAGGTCGCTCCTGTGGGTGTGATTTTCAACAAATTATTCTCCCGATTTGGCTGTGTACAATAACAAGAGGGTCTAGCCCTTGGTGCCGCTAAAAAATGGATGCGAGGTGCTTTGACAGCGTGGCGCGGTTGAAAATAAGGCCAACGTCATGCACTTTAAACCCACTATGATCGACTGGCCAGTCCAGAACGATAGATTTTGATGAGGTTATTTTGAAGGGGCTCGGATGACTCAATTTGATTACGTTATTGTTGGCGCCGGAAGTGCTGGGTGTGTGCTGGCCAACCGGCTTTCGCAAGACCCGAATAAAAAAGTTTGTCTGCTGGAGGCAGGCGGCGGTAATCGGTCCCCTCTTTTACACATACCTGCAGGTTGGGCGACGAATTTTAACAATCCTCGCGTCGATTGGGGTTATTCCACCGAGCCCGAAGGTGAACTGAACAATCGTAGGATTTATTGGCCTCGAGGTAAGGTGCTTGGGGGGTCCAGTGCAATTAATGGCATGGTATATATTCGTGGCAATGCGCGGGATTTTGAAGACTGGAGCCAGTTGGGTGCAGTTGGTTGGGGTTTTGATGATGTATTGCCTTATTTCATAAAGGCCGAACGACAGCAGACTCACGATGACCCACTGCATGGCCGCGATGGTCCGCTGTACGTAGAAGACGTTCGAGATCCGCGATCTGCTGATGAAGTTTTTTTGCATGCAATGGAAGCTGCAGGGATTCCAAGAACGTCCGATTTTAATGGCAGTCAGCAGGCTGGTAGTGGTCATTACCAGTTCACTCAGCACGCGGGACGGCGCTGGTCAGCGGCTACGGCCTACCTTTCTCCGGTCCGATCCAGAAAAAATCTACAGGTTTTGACTCATGCGCTTGTCGAAAAAATTGTGTTTTCGGGGAAACGTGCGACCGGTGTCGTGATCAACCGGGCGGGTCGAAAAGAATCCATTGAGGGGGCGCAGATTGTGTTGAGCGGAGGGGCGATTAATTCCCCGCAACTGCTCGAGTTAAGCGGTGTGGGTCAGCATAGCCGGTTACAAAAACTGGGTATTCCCGTAGTGCATGATGCGCCGCAAGTCGGCGAGAATTTGCAAGATCACCTCCTATGTAAGGTGGTCTACGGGACACAGCCTCAGCACAGTATCAATCGCGAAGTGCAAGGGTTGCGGTTGCTGCCGACGGCGCTGAAATGGTTCTTGGCGCGTCGTGGGCCGTTAACTTCAGGTTCGGCACCGGTGGGCGGTTTCTGGCATACCCGGGAGGGGTTAGAGGTGCCGGACGTGCAAATTCACTTTGCTTCTGGTGCGACTTTGTACAATGCAGCGGGTAAGATTCAGCCGGCAAAACAGCCGGCTATGACAGCGGTTGTGAATCAAAACAGGCCGCAGTCCCGCGGTTCGGTGCACATAGGGTCGGCTGCTGTGGCGGATGCGCCCCTGATTCAAGCGAACTATTTATCCGCTGCTGAGGATCAACGGTGTCTCACGGCAGGGGTCCGGATGTTGCTGAATATTTTTCAGCAACCGCCTTTACAGCCCTACCTCACTGGCCGGCTAGCCCCCGGTGCCACTTTAGATAGCGAAAGTGATGAACAGCTACTCGCCTATATTCGTGAGGAGGCCTCGACGACCTACCACCCGACGAGTACTTGTGCAATTGGTCGTGTGGTTGATGAAAATTTGCACGTCTTCGGCGTGCAGGGTCTTGCCGTGGTTGATGCCTCAGTGATGCCGGCGGTGGTTTCGGGTAACACCAATGCGGCAACCATCATGATCGCAGAAAAAGCCGCGGCGATGTGGCTTAAAAGTGATCGGCCAAATTAGCCAAACGCGGTTTTGCCAGTTTGGCTTTGTGCGTTTAAATAATCGTTGTAGCCGCCGTCAAATAACGCCATTGAGTTGTTTTTGATTTCGATAATCTGGGTAGCTAAGGAGGAAACAAACTCTCGGTCATGGCTGACAAAAATCAAAGTGCCTGGGTAGTGTGTCAGCGCCAGGTTGAGCGCCTCGATGGCCTCCATGTCCAAGTGGTTGGTTGGCTCGTCCATGACTAATACGTTTGGTTCACTCATTAAGAGTTTGCCAAAGAGCAATCGATTTTTCTCTCCGCCGGAGCAGACGGTAACTGGTTTAGTGAAGTCCTCTGACGAGAATAGCAACTGACCAAGAGTGGCGCGTACGATTTGGTCGTTGTGGCTGGGTTTGCGCCATTGGCTCATCCAGTCGAAGAGGCTCAGCGGGCTGTCAAATTCTTGTGTGTTGTCCTGTGGGCAGTAGCCGATGAGCGCATTCTCCGCCCACTTTACTGTGCCTTTGTTGGGTTGAATCTGTTCGAGCAAGCAGCGCAAAAGAGTAGTCTTGCCGCTGCCGTTTTCGCCGATGATCGCTAGCCGAGCGCCTGCCTCAAGCATAAATTGACCGTTTTTGAATAGCGTTTGATTATCGAAGCCGTGCGTTAAATTCTCTGTAGTTACGGCGAGTCTGTGTAATGCTTTGTCCTGCTTGAAGCGGATATAAGGGCTGACACGGCTGGATTTTTTAATGTCGTGCAGTTGGATTTTTTCAATCTGTTTAGCACGTGAGGTGGCTTGCTTGGCCTTTGAGGCATTGGCTGAAAATCGGCTGACAAAGTGCTGCAACTGCGCAATCTGGTTTTTCTTCTTTGAGTTTTCCGACTCGAGCAGGTCTCGCGCCATGGTTGAGGATGTCATGAAATCATCGTAGTTGCCGGGATAAACGCGGAGCTCGCCATAGTCGATGTCCGCCGTGTGGGTGCAGACCGCATTGAGAAAGTGTCGGTCGTGCGAAATCAGCACCATGGTGCTTTTTTGGTGGCTGAGTAATTCTTCCAGCCATCGAATGGCATTAATGTCCAGATTGTTGGTGGGTTCATCGAGCAATAGGATGTCGGGCTCGGCAAATAATGCCTGAGCGAGTAATACGCGTAATTTCCATCCTGGCGCGACGTCGCTCATCAGGCCCCAGTGAAGGGTTTCCTCGATTCCCGCGCCGCTTAACAAATCGCCAGCTCGACTATCGGCGGAGTAACCATCCAGTTCGGCAAATTCAATCTCTAATTCGGCAGCGCGTAAACCGTCAGCCTCAGTCATCTCTTGTTGAGCGTAGATTAGATCCCGCTCTTGTTTAACTTTCCAAAGTTCAGCATGGCCCATGATCACGGTGTCGATGACCGTGTGGTTCTCGAAGGCAAATTGATCTTGATTGAGCTTGCCCACGCGTTCATTTGGAGAGAGCGAAATATTGCCTGATGAGGGTTCCAGTTCGCCCGCAAGAATATTCATAAAGGTAGATTTTCCGCAACCGTTGGCGCCTATCAGGCCGTAGCGATTGCCCCCGCCGAATTTGACGGAAATATTTTCGAATAACGGTTTAGCACCAAACTGCATGGTGATGTTTGCGGCTGAGATCAATGTTGAACCTTTATTAGTGTGGTCACGGAGCAAGCGCTGAAGCGAAGCGCGGCACTATACCAGCAACAAAGGGATAGCGCGCGCGTGCAGAGCCACAGAGGATTAATTTGGCTGAAACAATCTAAGGTTTAGAAAAAAGAGTGTCGCAGCCAGCCAAGTGTGGCTCTGGTTTCTCTAAATCAATAGAGCATTGCCAGCGATTTTGCGTCGTAGTCGGCCAGTTCATCGTGACGGCCATCTTTAATTTTTTGAGCCCAAAAGGGGTCCTGAAGTAGGGCGCGACCGACGGCGATCATGTCAAATTCTCCTTTTTCGAGGCGCTCCACAGCCAAGCCAATGGGCTGTGTCTTTGAAGATTCGCCTTGAAAACTCCCGATGAAGTCTGACGACAGCCCAACAGAACCCACCGTAATTGAAGGTAATCCGGTTAATTTTTTGCACCAACCAGCAAGATTAAGGCCATTTTCTCCATCCACCTCGGCGTATTCTGCCTCCCACCAGCGGCGTTGGCTGGCATGCAGTACGTCGACCCCGGCATCAACAAAAACTTTTAAAAAAGCTTCGAGTTCTTGGGGGGTTTGTGCCAAGCGTGCGCTGAAATCTTGCTGTTTCCATTGCGACCAGCGCAAAATAATCGGCAAGTCTGGACCGATCTTTTTGCGGCACTGTGAAATGACCTCGCCGGCAAATTTGGCACGTTCTATGAGGTTGCCGCCATATTTATCCGACCGGGTATTCATCACACCCCAAAAGAATTCGTCGATTAAGTAGCCGTGGGCGCCATGAATTTCTACGCAGTCAAAGCCAAGCTTCGCCGCTTCTCCGGCGGCATCGGCGTAGGCCATGACCATGTCCGCAACCTCACTATCGGTTGGCTCGGCCTGTACTTGTTTGCCGGTATGTGTGCGTCCCGATGGACTGTCGGAGCTGGCCTGTGGTTCTGGTCCTGTTCCGGGTGTTCGCATCATACCCACGTGCCAAAGCTGTGGTCCTATTTTAGCGGGTGTTGTATGAACCGCTTGGACGACATTTTGCCATCCGGTAAGCGCCTGTTCGGCGTGAAAGTTGGGTACGTTAGCATCGTTAGATGCGCCGCCACGGCCTATCGTTGTGCCCTCGCTGATCAACAGACCCACCTCGGCGGCGCCGCGCCGTTGATAATAATCGGCCACATCCTGACCAGGAATGCCATTGGGCGAGAATGAGCGGGTCATGGGTGCCATAACAATTCTGTTTGGAATTGTCATGCCGCGAATGGTTAAGGGTTCGAATAACGGTTCAATGTCAGGCATGGAGGTATCCTTAGGATAGCATAGGGCGATGTTAGATTTGCGCGTGGGCGGTCCAACGGCGAAGCCTACTATAGTTAGCCCGTGCATTGCGACAGGCGAAACAGAGGCCTTGAGCTAGCGCGGCGCCGCGCGGGGAAGCCGAAGGGCGGCCAGTAATCCAACTAAACCGAGTGCGCCGGCCAGCAGAAAAACCAGTGTGAACGCGCCGGTATAATCTGCGATATATCCGCCAATGGGCGGAGCAATGGTCTGTGCTATCCCAAATGCAAGGGTTGCTGCGGCAAAGCTTGGCCCATAATTCTTGGTTGTGGTGTTTTCAACAACATAAAGGGTGACGAGTGTGGGTATGGCGCTAAATAAAAACCCCAAGCCGATGCATGCAAACATGGTCGGTGCAGAATAGCCGGTCATGACTACGCCGACAAAAATCGGCCAAAGTCCAAATGCACCAGCCAGGGTCGCTCGGACACCGATCTGTTGCGCTACCAAGATAAATGCCGGGCCGCCCAGGATCATGGCAAAGCCCATCGTTGTGAACGCAAACGCGGCGTCTGCGCTAGACCATAGACTGTCATCTTCTAATCTTGTGGTTAAGAAACCCATCACAAGCAGGTACATGGAACCAAACGTGGCGTAGACCGCAAGAATTGGCAGCCAGCCTGGCATCTTGGTTAAAGCGCTTAATCCGCTTGATTGCTGTGTTGTCGCCGCTACCTGCTGATGACGTACGTAAATCAAAACCAGCACAAACAACACGAAGCCGACGGCGAATTGTATGGCATAAACGTCGGCCCATGCGTCATCGCCATAGGATGACCGTAACGTGCCGCTCGCAAGGCTGACAAATGCGACTCCAAGTCCAATTCCTGTGCTCACCAAACCAACGGCGATGCCTCTTTTGGCTGGTGGCACAGCATCAGCGGCCAACACTGGTGCTGGAATCCAAAGGCACGCTCCGCCAAACCCGGCAATAGAAAGGGCGATGGCAAGCGGCAAAGGAGAGCGGGAAAAGCTTGCTATGAGTAAACCTAAGGTGGCAAGGGCGAGCCCGCACCGCATTAGGTTGAGCAAAGAAGAGCGATTGGAAGCCCATGCAACAAAAAGTGTCCCGAGTAGATAAGCCCCAACATTGGCCCCGCCGATCAGGCCAGCTAAGGTGTTGGTAATGCCCAAATTGTCGCGAATGGCCGGCAGTATGACTCCGTAGCTGAATCGTCCGAATGCCTGACCCACCGCTGCGCTCAGTGCAATGAGCAGGACGATCCACCAGCCACGATAGAGGTCTATTGTTTTGCCGGGGGGGGACTGTAATTGCGGCATGTGTGGCTGTTGAAGAAAGGGCAGCTAGATTAACGCAACCCTCGGTTAAGCTCGAGTTAAAACCTCAGGGGGTCCTGATTGGTCTGTTGCTAATGATCTGAACAAAGTAACATCTCGCCGGTTTATCAATATTGTGGACGCGACAATGACTCAAAATCGCCTGTGTTTGCTGATTCTCTTATTGGGTTTGCTGCAGTGTGTCTTGTTATTGCTCATTGCGCTCTCGCCCGTGGGCGAAAACGTTAATGGCCTGCCACATCCTACATTTGGCAATATGCAGATTGGAGGTGATGGCTTGGCGCGTTTTTTACCCGTTGCTCGGTTGGCCTACTGGTTCCAAATCTTAGTGCTGGCGCAGATTTGTTGCATGATTGCGCTGGGGGTCCGTCGGGACAGACAGTCGAAAGTTTTTTGGGGGTGGTTGGTAGGCTCGTTTGCTCTGCTGGCTGGGGCATGGACGGCCATGTACGTTGCTTATGAGACTTTTTTGACCGTTGGTGAAACGGTGATGATAGCTGGTTGGCCTTACCCGACGGCTTGGCAGGTGTATGCCATATGGTTGTCTGGCCTTGGCTTGGTTGGGTTATATGTATTTGGATTTAAAGTTTATGTCTGGTCAGATCAGGACGAGTTGAATTTTAAATTGTTGGTCAAACAATACGGGCCGGTTGACTAGAGTTATAGCCGGTTCGACGATTTTTTAGCCCCGGTGTGTTGGGGTCGAAGATTAAATAATAGTCATCAAAAGGGTTTTACATGGAGGGTTTTCGGCAGGAGATCATACTTTCATCAGTTGTGATCTACATGGTGTTTTGTATTGTGGTTGGCCTTTGGGCAATGCGCCGCACGCACTCGCCGCGAGATTTCTTTATTGCTGGCAGGCGCCTTGGGCCACTTGTGGTGGCCTTGGCGATCTTTTCCAGCACCCTCAGTGGCTTTGGCTTTGTTGGCGGTCCCGGACTGGTTTATGCGCAAGGCGTCAGCTCGTTTTGGATGATAATTTTGTCTACCACCGGGTATGCGCTGGGTTTCTTCTTAGTGGCCAAGCGCATTCGAATGGTGGCAGAGCTTCGCGATGCGATGTCGCTGCCGGACATTGTTGCGGCTCGCTACAGGAGTGAAGCGGTTCGCTTTCTCATTGCGCTGACAATTGTGCTAGGGGTTATGGGCTACCTTGCGACCCAAATTCTGGCGATGGCAGTGGTGATGAAGTCTTTACTGGGTGCAACGGCTTTTTTTGCGGATATTAGTTTGATCACCTGTGTGGTTGTCTCGTCTGCCGTGTTGATTTTCTATTGCGTAACCGGGGGTATTATTGCATCGGTCTATACCGATGTTGTGCAAGGCGCAATTATGATGGTGGCAGGGGTGTTGATTCTCTACACGGCGACGCAGGTATTTGATGGCGGCTTCGCTGAAGCTACATCGGTCATTTTGCAGGATGACGCTGAGGCGGTCATGCCCTTTGGTACTGCGGGGGTCATTGCCTGCTTGGGTTGGGCCTTCATTTTTGGTGTGGGTGTGGCGGGACAGCCGCATTTAGTGACCAAAATGATGATGAATGAAAAAATTTCAGACAATCGAGTGGTATTGCCGGTCTCTGTTATGGGTTATGCCTTCGCGGCCTTGCTTTGGATCTCCATAGGCACCGTGATGCGTGCTTTGGTAATTGATGGGCAGGCAGAACCGCTCACCGGGCCGGATCAAGCGGCCCCATTTTTCCTCTCCGTATTTGCGAGCCCGCTGCTTGCAGGTGTTGTTTTTGCTGGCTTATTCGCCGCAATCATGTCCACAGCCGACGCATTTTTGAATGTGGGAACTGCAGCGATTATTCATGATATGCCGAAAGCTTTCGGTGCGACTAAAATTGAAAACGAATTGCTCAAAGCCCGGGTGGTCACAGTGCTCCTTGCCACTGTAGCTGCCGTGATTGCGTTAGCCAGTGATACGCTGGTGGCATTGCTTGGAACCATTGGTTGGGCAACTTTTGCGGCTGCTATTTTTCCGGTGCTCGCCATTGGGTTAAATTGGCAGGGAGCCACGCATCACGGTGCGATTGTGGCGATTGTGGCGAGTTTGTCGATAAATGTCGTGTTTAATGTAGCCGCGGTTAGCTTACCTTATGGTATCAGTGCTGGCTTTTTTGCGTTTGTGACTTCTATTGTTTTATTCGTGGGAATATCCTTTGCAACTCAGCGCCGTTGCCAGCCCCTGGATGAAGACGTTCGACGAGTGATGGAGTTTTAAACAGCGAACTTGCACATCGCAAGACGCGATAATCTAAGGTATTGTTGGGCAATTGAAATAATAATAACGCAACAAAAAGGGAGTCGGTCATGAGCGAAGCGATAGAAACGGAAAGTGCGGCCGAATTTATTCGGCCTGGATCCGAGCAGGATCAGATAAGGGGGCCAATTCCCGCGGCGAAGGATATGGCGCTGCAGGACATAAACCCAGTATGGAATCGGTTGTTCGCGGAAAATCGCATGCTTGAATATTTTGAACGGCTGCGACGAGAGGACCCGGTGCATTTTAACGAGACAGATGTGGCTGGGCGCTATTGGTCGCTCACTCGTTATGACGAAATCAAAGCGGTCGATACCGATCACAAAAATTTCTCCAGTGCTGCGGGCATTACCATAGGATTTCCGATTGATCAGCCTCTACCTGAAGGGGCGCTGGACATAAGCCTATTCATCGCGATGGACCAGCCCAAACATGATGTCCAGCGCCGAACGGTGTCACCTGTTGTCTCCACTCGCAATCTGGCCGAGATGGAAAGCTTGATCCGAGAGCGGACCGCAGAAGTTTTAGATGCCTTGCCAGAAGGCGAGACGTTTAACTGGGTAGACGAGGTTTCCATAGAACTGACCACGCGAATGCTGGCTACCCTGTTTGATTTTCCCTATGAAGAACGGTCAAAGCTAACGCGTTGGTCAGATGTTGCCACCGCTGTTCCTGGTGGTGGAGTGATTGACACAGAAGAACAGCGCCGCACTGAATTAATAGAGTGCCTGGTTTATTTTCAGGGGATATGGGAGGAGCGTAAGCAAAATCCCACTGGGGATTTCGTGTCCATGCTGGCGCATGGTGAAGATACAAAAGATATGGAGCCGCTTGAGTTCCTGGGGAATCTGATACTTTTGATTGTGGGAGGTAATGACACCACCCGTAATTCGATGTCCGGCGGCGTATTGGCACTCAATGAATATCCGTCTGAGTATGAGAAGCTCAAGAAAGACCCGTCTTTGATCCCAAACATGGTTGCAGAGATCATTCGCTGGCAAACCCCTTTGGCGTATATGCGCCGCACGGCTAACCAAGATTGTAAAGTTGGCGATAAAGACATTAAGGCTGGAGACCAAATGTTGATGTGGTACGTCTCCGGTAATCGTGATGAATCCGTCTTTGAGCGAGGCGAAGAGCTGATTATAGATCGGCCTAACGCAAGACAGCATTTGTCCTTTGGATTTGGTATTCACCGGTGCATGGGTAATCGGTTGGCAGAGATGCAATTGAAAGTCCTGTGGGAAGAAATGATGAAGCGTTTTGAGAACGTTGAAGTCGTGGGTGAGGTCGAACGCACTTTTTCTTCCTTCGTAAAGGGATATACCCAGTTACCTGTGCGGGTAACACGACACAAATAATGGTGAGCAAGTGGTGCGGCCGGCCTTTTCTGGCCGGTTTTTGCGCTTGATCTGGCCTTTCCCTTCATCTGGAGGACGAAAGAAGGCTTACGTGGCCCAGCTGGCAGGAGAGTAATCATGAAGGCAGGCTCCAATGAGCGAATGAACCAGCAGTTGTTTTTAAAGCAGGTGCCAGCGGGTATAGCCGGCCCAGATGATTTTGAAGTGCAAAATAATCCGATACCGGAGCTTGTTGCAGGCCAGGTGCTGATTGAGTCCCACTATATCGGCGTCGACGCTGCCTTGCGGCTCATCGTTCGAGACAGTGACGAGTTCTTGTTCCGCGTAAAGCCCGGAGATCTTGTTCACGGGTCGGTCGCTGGCCAAATCATAGCGTCAAAAAACTCAGAGTTCGCGGAAGGTGATTATGTGCTGGTGTCGGGGGGCGTGCAGAACTTCACGATCAGTGACGGTGCAGGTTTGGAGCGGTGTGATATCAACCAAGCGCCGTTAGGCGCCTGGCTAGGTGGATTTGGGGTATCTGGTCTGACCGCCTATTTTGCGATAACGCAAGTTTGTAAACCGCAACCGGGACAAACAGTACTGATTAACGGTGCTGCAGGCGCTGTCGGTTCGATTGCAGGCCAGATCTGTAAGTTGGCGGGCGCAAAAGTTATTGGCTTGACCGGTAGTGCTGAAAAATGCGCATGGTTGACCGATGACCTCGGCTTTGATGTTGCGATTAACTACAAAGACGCGGACTGGTATGAGCAATTAGAAGCGGCGGCACCTGATCGGCTAGATGTGATATTTGATAATGTCGGTGGTGTCATTCTGGATCGCAGCTTGAAGCTGATTGCGATGCGCGGTGTTGTGCTTTTATGTGGTTCAACCTCGCAGTACTCGCAGGAAACCATGGTGGGACCAAATAACTATATTTGGTTAGGCACCATGCGAGCCAGCATGCAGGGGTTTGTTGTCTTTGACTATGCAGATCAATACGCGCAGGCGCGAGCCAGAATGGCTGCATGGATTAAAGCGGGTTTGCTGAAAACCGTATCCTATGAAATAGCCGGTGACGTAGATGTTTTTCCTCAGGCTTTTCAGGCGCTCTACGAGGGGAAAAACCTGGGCAAAATGTTGGTGAAGCTGCCTGCGGCGTAAATCTTAAGGTTGAGCCCGGTGGTGTTGCAGCCGATTCGGGTTGATGGATGTTTGACCGCTCGCCGAGGCCTCAACGTCGTAGCGATAGATTCTCAGCCAATCGTAGCTGGCGATCATCGGGTAGCGGTTGTGCCTTTTGTTGCCGCCAAAATTATCTTGCACAACATCGTTCGGTATCCAGAAATTGATCATCACGTCCGTGGCATTGTCAGGAATCGGGGTTGGATATTTTTGAGGAGGTAGGCACTTTGGTTTGCAGTCGAGGTCTGTGCTTTTGAGCGTTTTGATGCGGCGGCCGTCGATAAACCAACTGATTTGGTCGGGTAACCACTCGATTGCGTACACCCGCCACGAATCCACCGGACCGATTTCAATTTTATCTTCCCATGCTCCGTAGTCCCTAGTCGCCCACCACTGCACCGTGTTGCGACCATAGATGAGGTTGGCTTGGAATTTGTCAGGTCGGCCACCTTCCAATTCAACGTCGATCTCTTCCCATTCCTGGTACTCGCCTTGAGCTTCGTTGACGTAGGTGAAAAGTGAAGAGATATAACCTGAGGCGCTTGTTCGTTCGGGCGCTCTCATGCGTGTCTCTATTCGGCCGTAGCGTAAGCGTTGGTCAGCTCGAGTGCGCAATTCTCCGCAAGTATAATCGTAAGCGGGTTTGTGTTGTTGATGATCCTCTGAGAAGCTGGCAGCAACGGCATTGTGCTCAACAACTAATTGCAGTACGCCGTCTTTGATCCTCACCCCTTGGGGGGTGAATCGGCAAAGAGATTCTGACCCCACAGCACCATCACCTTTTTTCCAAATGCGCTCATCTAATGCATCGAATCGCTCATCGACGAGGAGCGAAAACCCCGGATATTGGCCGGTATAGTTGGGGTAACTCGACAAAGTGTCAGCCAGTGCTGTTTGATGCAGGCAAAACAATCCGATCAGGAACCGGGCAAAAATATGAACGGGTGGCATAGAGTGGCTTCTGCTTGTGGCGGCGATTCGCCCGTTGTTAGGTGAAGGCGCACGATGCCAAGGTCCCTGCGATAAATCAATGGCGCCGCTGGCCAATTTACTGCGCGAGCAACGCAAGAGATCGACTCCGGCAGCAAGCGTTAAAACCTCTAAAGCCTTCTTTTTTCTTGTGTCCAAAGGTGTGCTGTACCGGACAATGACGTTAGTATTATTGTTGTCGTTCCCATCAAAGAGTTGTCTTTATGTCCAAGTTTTCTGCACCCTTGCTCAGAGATCCTGTTTCCTCTCGTCATACGGTTCCGGAAACGTTCTCGGATGCCCATATCGATAACGCGAGTTATCAATCAATGTATCGAAGGTCGGTCGAAGATCCGGAGGGATTCTGGGGAGATATGGCAACTGAGTTTCTCCACTGGGACAGAGGCTGGGACCGTGTGAGAGAGTTTGATTTTATTCAAGGCGAAGCCGCTTGGTTCAGCGGCGGTAAACTCAATGTCAGTGTGAACTGTATCGACAGGCATTTGCCGCAGCGTGCGGATCAAACTGCTTTTATTTGGGAAGGTGATGACCCTGCAGACAGCCAGACCATCACCTACGGCGAACTTAAGGTGCAGGTCTGCCGGTTGGCCAATGTTTTGAAATCACGGGGTGTTTGCAAAGGGGATAGAGTTTGTATCTATATGCCCATGATTCCTGAAGCCACCTACGCGATGTTGGCTTGTGCGCGCATTGGTGCGGTGCATTCGGTGGTCTTTGGCGGGTTTTCACCTGAAGCATTAAAAGATCGAATTATTGACTCCGATTGTCAAACTCTGATCACGGCGGACGAGGGGCTGCGCGGTGGCAAGGCCATTCCGCTCAAGCAGAACGCGGATATCGCGTTAGCCGCGTGTCCCGATGTACATACTTGTTTGGTGGTCAAGCGCACTGGTGGAGCAATCAACTGGCAAGAGCCCCGAGATGTTTGGTATGCGCAGGCTACAGGGGCTGCCAGCTCAGAATGTGTGCCGGAATCCATGGAAGCCGAAGATCCCTTGTTTGTGCTGTATACCTCAGGTTCGACGGGTAAACCCAAGGGTGTGATGCACACCACAGGTGGATACTTGCTTCAAGCCGCGATGACGTTCAAGTACGTTTTTGATTATCGCGAGGAAGAGGTTTATTGGTGCACAGCAGACGTCGGTTGGGTTACAGGCCACACTTATATTGTCTACGGGCCGCTGTGTAATGGCGCAATTTCGTTAATTTTTGAAGGAGTGCCTACTTATCCTGATGCGGGTCGATGCTGGGATGTGGTGGATAAACATCAAGTAAATATTTTTTACACTGCACCGACCGCTATTCGCGCGCTGCAAGCCGTCGGTGACGAGCCGGTCAAGCGCAGCTCGCGGGCAAGTTTGCGACTGCTGGGTTCAGTTGGAGAGCCGATCAATCCTGAGGCGTGGGAGTGGTACTACAGAACAGTTGGGGATTCTCGATGTCCGATTGTTGACACTTGGTGGCAAACAGAAACGGGTGGTCACATGATTACGCCCTTGCCGGGGGCGATTGCGCTTAAACCGGGATCAGCGTCGGTGCCTTTTTTTGGCGTAGAGCCGGCCCTGATTAACGAAGAAGGCGTTGAAGTGGAAGGCCCGGGCTCCGGTTATCTGGTGGTAAAATCCTCTTGGCCCGGTCAAATTCGCTCGGTATATGGTGATCATCAACGAATGATCGATACTTACTTTTCGACCTACCCGGGCTACTATTTTACCGGCGATGGTGCGACTCGCGACGAAGATGGCTATTTCTGGATTACAGGTCGGGTGGATGATGTTCTTAATGTGTCAGGGCATCGAATGGGTACCGCGGAGGTAGAAAGCGCGCTAGTTTTACATCCGGATGTCGCCGAGGCAGCCGTGGTGGGCTACCCCCACGACATCAAAGGTCAGGGAATCTATTGTTATGTCACATTGATGCTGGGTGTTGCGCCAAGCGATGCACTTCGCAAAGCGCTTGTTGGTCTGTGTGTCAGCGAGATTGGGCCGATCGCGAAACCGGATGTCATTCAATGGGCTCCGGGGTTACCGAAAACCCGCTCTGGCAAAATCATGCGCCGCATATTGCGTAAAATAGCTGAAAACGAAGTCGACGCGCTTGGTGATATCAGTACGCTTGCGGATCCGGCGGTGGTGGAAAACTTAATCGCTAATCGCTAATCTTGCGCGGCCTGGTTGCGGCCGCGCTTAGAACAAGAAAGATCAGTCAAGCCCGAGGGCAGTGCCTGATTTAGTTGGTCTGTGCAATGGCTTTTGAAACTTCGCTCAAGCGCTTGCTGAGCATGCGCGCCCACATTTGAGCTACCCGCTCGACCTCTATCCAGTTGGTTACCGGGTTTGAAGGCATGGACATTGTGCCGGACGATCCTGCGTCGCGTCTGTCCGCTGCGCGGACTAACACCGAGTTAGTCTCAGAGTCGATGAGTTCAAGAACCAAGGTGGCTTCACCAACGGACTCCAAGTAGATGTCCACCATGCCAACCGGTTCCGGTGGCACTTTGGAGACAACGTCCAGCAACATACCTTTGACCAAGAGTACATCTGGACCCTCGCTTTGGGTGATCTCGTAACCCTCAAGCGCACTCAATTCAGCCAGGAACGCATCCGCTAATGTTTTCTGAAGGCGTTCCCGCGCTTCTGCGTTTAAAGGAAATTCGGTTTCCCTGCTTCGTGCGGCAAAGCGGTTACCTGCGTTTGGCGACGTCTTGCGATATCGGATGCCGGCACCCTCCAATTTGATCTTTGTATAATCTGACAGATCGACGTCAGCGCGGGCCCAGGCCTGGCCAACACGAGGATTGTTGAAGGGATATAAACCATCAAAGGAGCGTTGCGCGTCGTCGCTGACATTCAACGTGGGTTGAGATGTGCAGCCGGCCGCAATGCTTATGCCCATGACAAACAGCAGTAACGTCAATACTTTCATTTTTGGATACCTTTATAAGTTGGCTGCGGTCTGCTGCCAGATGCATTTGGAAACTAAAAGCAGTCAAGATCCTCGAATACAGGCTCGCCCTCTAGCATTGCTGTGGCTTTCGGAGACATCTCCAGGTGATATGGGGCGGACATGTAGCGATCGTAGGCGTCTTGGTCAGGGAAAGAGATAAAATATAGATAACCTCTTTCCAGGCCGCGGATGCGGCGCACATCATAAATGGCCCCGGGTTCATTCTTGCTGACATCGCGCATCAACTTTGAGACTAATGCCTCGAAAGCATCGACCATGCCTGCCTTTACCGATAGTTGGATTGTTTGACCGATCATCAGATACCTCTCTGCCGAGTATTTTTTGATTACCGCTTACCGCCCGTCCTCGCGGTATTATGCAGGGCGAGGCCTTAGATTGCCATTCGAAAGCAATCAAAATCTTTGCGCGGCGTTGTCGGTTGCGTTGATGTTACCTAGGGAACTGTCTTAAGATATCGTCCGTCTTAAGCGGTTTTTACTTTTATTTATAATGATGATTTTGCAAGACTGATGTGGTTGCAGGTGTTGTCTTGGGTGGATGCTTATCGAGGTAAGCCACCGAGTAGTTCTGAGGAGATCGCGTGGCTGAGAGTGGTACCCGTCGTGGCACTGCATTTCATTGCGCTGATAGGCCTGTTTATCTTCGACGTGACGCTCACGGACGCTGCTGTAGCGGTGGGGCTATATCTGATCAGAATGTTCGCAATCACAGGTTTTTATCACCGCTACTTTGCGCATAAAACCTTCAAGACCGGGCGCGTAAATCAATTTTTCTGGGCTGCGGTCGCTGCGTCTTCCGCGCAGCGCGGACCGCTTTGGTGGGCGGCTCATCATCGCGATCATCATCGCCATACAGAAACGCCAGCTGATCCACACAGTTCTAAGAAAGGCTTCTGGTGGTCGCACATGGGTTGGATCCTGTGCGACAAACATTTTGCGACGAGAACCTCGCAAATCCGGGATTTTGCCAAATTCCCCGAATTGGTTTGGTTGGACCGCTTTGACATTGCCGCGCCTGTGTTTTTGGCGATTATGACTTTTCTACTGGGGGTGCTGCTCGAAACGTTTTACCCGAATTTGGGCACCAACGGACTGCAACTGCTGTTCTGGGGGTTTTTAATTTCCACGCTCATATTGCTACATGTCACCTTATCGATTAATTCACTTGCCCATCGTTGGGGCAAGCGTACGTTTGAAACGAACGACAGTAGCCGCAATTCACTTTGGTTGGCGCTGCTGACGCTGGGCGAAGGATGGCACAACAACCACCATTATTATTGTGGTTCTACGCGGCAAGGGTTTGGAAGGTGGCAGATCGATATTTCTTATTATCTGCTGCGGATGATGTCTGCACTGGGTTTAATTTGGGATGTTCGCGAGCCGCCGGCGCACGCGGTGAAGAATAAAGCGTGAGAGTAGCGGTCATAGGTGCCGGTATTGCCGGCTTGTCAGCGGCTTGGCGTCTGCAGGCTGAAGGCTACCATGTCGAAATTGTCGAGAAAAATAACCGGTTGGGTGGGCATACGCACACACACCATTTATCGGTTGAAGGCAAATCCGTTGCTGTAGATACGGGTTTTATCGTCTTCAATGCTTTCAATTACCCTGCTTTCTGCGCATGGTTAAATGAACTTCAAGTGGCCGCAAAACCCTCAAATATGAGTTTTGCGGTTCGTGACGAGGTTGCCTCACTCGAATATGGTACAAGTGACTTTAAGGCTATCACTGCCCATCGCCGGCAGTTGTTACGTCCGTCGTTTTGGCGCATGTGGATAGATTTGTCGCGTTTCTACCGGGTCCTGAAAGAGGGTGCCATTGAAGATGTCACCTTGGGCGACTATCTCGTCGATAGAGGCTATGGGTCTGCCTTTATTGACAGTCATATAGCGCCGATGTGTGCGGCACTATGGTCGCAACCGGTGGATGCCAGTCTGAGATTGTCGCTGCGACACGTTGTATCGTTTATGCGCAATCATCGCATGCTTCAAGTGTCTGGGCGGCCAGACTGGCGTGTGGTAGAGGGTGGCTCCTCTGCTTATCTCGAGGCGTTTCGTGCGCGCTTTACCGGGAAAATTCATTTGGGTGCCGGGCCTGTATCGGTTCGACGCGAAACCGGTGGCGTGAGGCTCAGCGATCGCCCTGGTGATCATTTCGACGCGGTTGTGTTGGCGTGTCATGCAGATCAAGCGTTAGCTGTGCTGGAGGACCCGAGCGAAGACGAGAAGCGGGTGTTGGGGGCAATGCCGTTTCAGAACAACAAGGTCTACCTGCATCAAGATGTCTCGTTTATGCCCCGCGACCATCGATGCTGGTCGAGTTGGAACGTGACGCGCGATAGTAGCGGTGAATTTACGATAACCTATTGGATGAACCGATTGCAGAATCTGGCCTGTCAGGCGCAATTTTTTGTTACCCTAAATCCCAACCGTGAGCCGCAAGATGTCTGCTGGCAGGGTGATTATAGTCATCCTCACTTTACTCGAGAATCCATTTTTGCGCAGACGTGCAGAAGTGATATTGGCACCCGACAAACTCAATTTGCCGGAGCGTATTGGGGCTCTGGTTTTCATGAAGACGGATTTACCAGCGGTCTAACTGCGGCCCAAGCGTTAATCGAGGGTCGTGCTGGTGGCGCATGAACAGTTACCTATGAAGGAAGCGTTGTTTGTGGGCACGGTGACCCATAACCGAAAAATCGACGTTGCTCATGGTTTCACTTACCCAATTTGGATGTCCTTTTCTGATTTATCTGCTTCACGTTTGCCCAGGCTGATTAGACCCAACTCAGCCAAATATTTGACTGTTTCGCGTATTCAAGAACTGCTCGATACTCAACTAGCGGACACTCAACATGATATTTGGCTGCTGACTCAACCCGGTCTGATCGGGCGTTCTTTTAATCCGGTGTCCTTTTATTTTGTGACCGAACAAGGCGCTGTGCGGTGGATTGTTGCGCATATTACCAATACCCCTTGGGATGAATCACACTGTTATGTTTTGGAGCGCTCAGATAGCGATTGTTGGTACTTTGATAAACGCTTTCATGTCTCACCCTTTTTGCCCATGGCACTAAAGTATCGCTGGCGCTTTTCAGTTTCTGCTGAGCACATTAAGATTAACATGCAAGTGCTTAAAGACGATCAACGGATTTTTTCGGCCGTACTTAACTTGGCTCCCCAGCCGCTAACGCCGGGTTTTGCGCTAAGGTGGCGTCTCCGCAATCCGGCACAAAACGTGCTGACAATCTTGCGTATTTACTATCAAGCAGCACGGTTAAAATTAAAAGGAGCGCCTTTTTATGCGCACCCCAACAGCACCAAAGGGCACTGAGCATCTTATGACATCAGCAACCTGGCTCAACCGTCTTGCCCGTGATCTTGTGCTCAAACGTTTGCAGCGTGTGGAAAGCGGATTGTTGCAAATTGTGGAATCTGACGAGGTTGTGCTGAATTTTGGAAATCCGGTTGAGCAATTGCCACCCGCTCAAGTTGAGGTGCTGGATGCGCGCTTTTATTTGCGACTATTACTTGGCGGTACGGTGGGTGCAGGGGAGTCCTATGCTGATGGTGATTGGGATACGCCAGATTTGACCCATCTTGTGCGTTTTATGGTCAGAAATCAAAAGGCGTTGGAGGGCTTGGATGGCGCGTTGACGCGCTCGCTGAAGCAGGTCTTCGAGAAGCTACGCCATAGATTCAATGCCAATAGCCTCACCGGCAGCCGGCGCAACATTGCGGCGCATTACGATTTGAGTAATGATTTTTTTCGCCTTTGGCTGGATTCTAGAATGATGTACTCCAGTGCGGTATTCGGTGAACCCAACTGGAGTTTAGAAAAAGCCAGCGAATACAAACTGCAAAGGTTATGTGAGCTGCTTGAACTGCAGCCCGGGGACCGGTTGCTCGAAATAGGCACCGGTTGGGGAGGGCTGGCCATATATGCCGCGGAAAATTACGACGTTACGGTAACTACCGCCACCATTTCCAAAGCTCAACAAGCAGAGGCGCTTGCGCGGGTTAGTTCTGCAGGTCTAGATGCGCGTATCGATGTTGTACTCAAAGACTATCGCGATTTGCGGGGTAGTTTCGACAAAATTGTGTCGGTGGAAATGGTTGAAGCTGTTGGTGATCAGTTTGTGGATGGTTATTTTAGTCAAGTGGCCTCGCTGCTTGTGCCTCAGGGGCGGTTTGTAATGCAGGCAATCACCATTGATGATCACCGGTATGACGCTGCTTTGCGTGAGGTGGATTTCATCAAGAAACATATTTTCCCGGGTAGTTTTATTCCTTCGATTGCGCGTCTTGTTGCGGCTTCGGCGCGATCAGGCGCATTGAAATTGACTCACTTGGATGATATCGGACGTGACTACGCCACGACGTTGCGGTGTTGGTCCGATCGATTCGCGGCAGCCAAAGATGATTTGATCCAACTGGGCTTTGACCAACGTTTTCAGCGTCTGTGGCAGTTTTACTTTTCTTATTGCGAAGGTGGATTTCTTGAACGCGCGATCAGTGACGTACATATGGTGTTTTCTAGCACGCACGACGCGGGTCCCATCTTGAAGCAGCACTCTTAAAATTTTACCTGTGGAGATAACGAAATGTCCCTTGTTATAGGCTTAGCCGAATCAGGATGGATCCCCGATATGTTGGTCAGACTCGGGATTCGACACTTGGTTAAACAGCGTCTGCGCGAAGAGCAGGCACTCCCTGCGACCACCAAAGGGTTGCGCACACAGGCCTTGAAAGACAGCGTAATTGCCTTGAATACTGAAGAGGCCAATGAGCAGCACTACGAAGTGCCGACGGAGTTTTTTCAAGCTGCGTTGGGCCCACATTTGAAGTACTCAGCCTGTATCTATCCCTCTGATTCGGCGACCCTAGGCGAGGCGGAGCGCCACACGCTTGAATTATATAAGGCCCGTTTAGACATTCGCGACGGAGATAATGTGCTGGACTTGGGCTGTGGTTGGGGCAGTTTTTCTCTATGGCTGGCGCAACACAACGCTGAGGTTAACGTTACCGCGGTTTCAAACTCTGCGACCCAGCGTTGTTATATTGAGGAAAGGATTGCGGCCTTGGGTTTGACTAATTTGAAAGTATTAACTGCGGATGTGAACGAGCTAGATTTGCCTGCCGAGTGTTTTGATAAAGTGATTTCTGTAGAAATGTTTGAGCACGTGCGTAATTATGCGGCGTTAATGGCCAGAATCAGTCGTTGGATGAAGCCGGAAGGGTCGTTATTTATTCACATTTTTTGCCACAAAACGCTGCTTTATCCCTTCGAAGTGGAGGGTGCCAGCAACTGGATGGCGCAAAATTTTTTCACCGGTGGATTGATGCCGGCAGCAGATACGCTGTTGTCTTTTCAAGACGACTTAACCTTCGAAGAACAGTGGCTGCATGACGGCACGCATTATGAGCGCACAGCAAGACATTGGTTGGAAAATATGGATGCTCAAGCCGATGCTGTAACCCCTTCGCTTGAACAAGCCTATGGCGCTGCAGACGCCTCGATATGGCGCCAGCGTTGGCGTATGTTTTTTATGGCTTGCGAAGAAATGTTTGCTTATGAAAATGGCGCACAGTGGCAGGTTGCTCACTATCGATTCTCAAAACCTGCGACGCAGTCTTAGTCGCGGTCAATGGTCGAGCGCCACGATAAGGTTTTTAGAACCGCAGGGGAAAATGATGTGGGTAAAATAAGGTTGAGAGCTCGTTGGCTTGTAGTGTTGGGGCTGGTTCTGGGTAGCATGGCCTGTGGTCAGGAAACGACAGGTGAAATGCCGGTCAAGGCGGTTGCCAGTGATGGGTCAAATCAGAACGCGGTTCATCTGGATGTCTATAAATCGCCTACCTGTGGGTGCTGCTCGCTGTGGATGGATCATATGACGCAGCATGGGTTTGCAGTGTCCGGTCATCATCCTGACAGCCTAGGTTTGCTCAAGAAAAATTTAGGTGTCTCGCCGCAGTATAGTTCTTGTCACACCGCTGTCAGCTCCGAAGGTTTTGTCTTTGAGGGGCATGTGCCGGCACGATATATAAAGGCTTTTCTTGCTAATCCAGTGCAGGGTGCATTGGGGCTTACCGTCCCAGCAATGCCTGTTGGTAGCCCAGGCATGGAATATGAAGGGCAATTTAACCCCTATGACGTAATACTAATGAACAAGAACGGCAGCACAGAGGTCTATGCTCGGGTGGTTGCTTACCAAGATCAATTCTAAATTGCGCACCTGAGTATGGCCTGGTTGGGTTGCTTGTTTTGCCAGCCGATGAACAGAGATTAAGGGGCACAGGCACAGGGTCCCTCAGCAAGGAGTTCCCCTACATTGAGCATTAAAGCGTTGCGGGTTCTCTTCATGGTTGGCGCAATAACGTTAGCTTGTCTGGCATTAAGCGCGCTGATTTTTGGGCCAAAAGCGTTTGAAAAAATTGCCACAGTGCTCGTCCTGCCGCTTGGCATGCTTTGGTATCTGCTGTGTGTCACGCTCGTTGTGGCGGCGGTGCTGCGAGCGCGGCGGACGCTCCTATTTGTTGGGGTGGTTTGGCTGTGTATAACATTGGTCGGCAATGTGCCTTTCTCGGAGCGGTTGGCGGAGATGCTGGAGGCGCCGTATGCGGATGTTCAGCCGCTCAAGCAAGGATCCTTCAGCGTGGTGATTGTGCTGGGAGGCGGATCCTCCACTGCTATTAATGGACGCCACCAAGGAAATCGTGCGGGTGACCGCCTGATTTTAGCGGGTCAGCTTTATCACTTGGGACTTACTCAAAACATCATCTGTACGGGCGAAACGATTGAATCGATGAGCACCAGTCAGCATGATCCAGCTGCGCAGTGCGCAGATGTATTGATGAATTTGGGGGTCCCTCAGGCGCGGATTGAACAACATGCTGGCCGTAACACCGCGGAAGAAATGTTGTCTTTGGGTCAACGTTTCAACGAGACGGGATTGCGAGTGGGTTTGATTACTTCAGCTTGGCATTTGAGCCGTGCGCTGCGATTGGCGCACCAACAAGGGTTTTATCCGCATCCCTTGCCGGCAGATTTCATGACCCGGGAGAATATTCCTGCAACTTGGGGTGAAGCGGTACACAACGTTATTCCCCAGGCGGATGCGCTGGCCAATACCACGCGCATAGTCAAAGAAGTGCTCGGTGGTTGGGTAGGGCGTTGAGCGCCTACCTGGCCAGCTCTTTTTCGATGGTTTGTGTCATGCTGCTGTCGAGGCGATAGAAGAAAAAAGCCAACGTGCCTAAGGTGGCCAGTACGGCTGGAAAAACGCTGAACATCAGTCGTATGCCCAATATAGTTTCTTCTGTTTGAATTTCGTTGGCAACAAACCCGTACCACGCCAGCACATAACCGGATAATCCAGCGCCGACTGCCAGTCCTAGTTTTTGTCCGAATTGAATGCCTGAGAACACCAGGCCTGTGGTTCGGCGGCCGGTCTTCCATTCCCCGTAGTCGGCACTGTCAGCGTACATCGCCCATACCAACGCGGGTGTGGGGCCATTGATGATAGAGCCGATGCAGTTGACCAGTACCATTAGCCAGTATTGATCCGCAGGGATAAAAAAGAATGCCAGTGAAGCAACCGCGTTACCTAAAGACAAGGCGATCATAAGGGTTCGTTTTTCGAAATAGGTCGCGAGGGTTTTGGTCAGCGTGATACCGAAAAGCATGGCGATCAGACCAAGCGACATAAAGACACTGGTTTTGTCAAAGCTCAGGCCAAGCAGGTGGAAGATCGCTGCACCATCATCGCCAACGAAATACTTAAAGTAGTAGAGCGTGCCCCCGCTGCGCACGGCAACAGCCATAAGGGTCAGAATGCCGGCGACAAACAGCACCAACCAAGGTCCGTTGTTCAGCAGGGCTTTGAAATCCAGCTTGATATTGCGCTCCTGGGGTTCAGGTACAACACGTTCCTTGGTTGTGGCAAATGATATCCAGAAAAGCGCCACGGAAAGCACGGCAAAGATCAGCATAGTCAGTTGAAAACCGAGCACTTCATCTCCGTCACCCAGTAGGGTTTTGAGGGGGCGTACAAATGTTACGATGACCCAGCCAGCAGCGAAGGCGAAGAAAAAGCGGAAGCTAGAAACTTTCAGACGTTCGACCGAAGAGGGCGATATGACGCCCATAAGTGCTGAATAGGGAACGTTGATCGCCGTATAGGTCAGCATCATCAATGTGTAGGTGATGTAGGCGTATACCAATTTTCCTGACTCTGAGAAATCTGGATTGGCAAACATGGCATACCCACAAATCCCGTAGGGAATTGCCATCCAAAGTAAATACGGTCTGAATTTTCCCCAGCGACTGTTGGTGCGATCGGCAACCATGCCCATCACGGGATCTGTGACCACGTCGATAATTTTCGTAACGAGGAACATCGTGCCCACGGCAGCAGGAGATAGTCCAAAAATATCAGTGTAGTAATACAGGAGGAAGACGTTAAAGGTTTGAAAAAAGAAGTTTGAGGCACCGTCTCCAAGGCCATAGCCTACTTTTTCGGTGAACCGTAATGGTCCCGCATCTGTGCGCATGTATTGACTCCTGAAGGCCTTGTTGTGGGGCGGTTTTGGTTTCCGGTGATCGTCTATTCATGAGTCCGAGTAGTTGCGGGCTACTCGGATCTACTGGCTTCCAAACTAGGTCGAACTCCGCTCAGAATCAAGAGCAAAAGCGATGAGGAGGAAGTTGGTGCGATAGAGGGAGAATGTTTTTCCTCGGCAGGCTTTTATTTGCGCGCGGATTTACTGTCCAAGCAGGGCAATGATGCGCAGCGGGCCGCCGCTGCCGCCTTCGATTTTCATGGGTAATGCGATGACTCGAGCACCTTTTGCGGGGAGTCGATCAAGATGAGTAACATTTTCGAACCCGGGAATGTTTTGCGCGTAGAGAATGCGGTGACTAAGGAATTCTGTAGATTGTCCATAATCGATACTGGCGGTGTCGATGCCGACGGCTTTGATTTGATATTGCTGAGCCAGTGTGGTCGCAGTGTCAGGGTGGATGCCAGGAAAGTGAAGTTTGGTGACGGCAGTTGGTCCTCGCTCGGCGGTTCCCAAATAAGCCAGCCGGTCGGGCCAAAACTCGCTCCATCCCGTGCGAAATAGCAGGATAACATCCTCGGGTATTGGCCCGTGGACAGATTCCCATTTTTTTAAATCAGCAGGTAAAATTTGGTAGTCTCGGTTTTTAGCCGTTTTGGCACTGACGTCAATCACAATTGCGTTCCCGATCAACTGCGTTAGCGGAATTTCGTCGGTTGTCAGCGCACCTTCAGCAAAATGAACAGGCGCGTCGAGGTGGGTGCCGCCATGTTCGGCGGTGGTTAATTCATACGCAGAATAGTAATAACCTTTGTCGTTGATGCCCGCGAATTCTGTGTGGTGGCGAAAATCTTTTTCGGTAGGCCAGTAGATGGTATGGCTGTTGAAATTGTGGGTGAGGTCTATCACAGGACCGTTGGGCCAAGGTTCGGCCGCATCGCCGTGGTGAACGGTCACCAGCGTGAGGAGCACAACGAGCCATTTAGTAGCGTTCATGATTTGGACCTCTTTTGTGGTGGGGTGTGTTGGGGATATGTGTCGTTTGCGCTTTAACCCGCATCAGTTAGATCATTTGCTTCAATTGACAGGCAAGATTGCCAAAACCAGTGCGGGTAGGGGATGTTGCGCGGTTGCGGCTGATCCTGTGGCGACAGTTGTCGATAGCCGCAATGCTCGAAATACGCCGCGGCAAAACGCTCCGCCTTGACGTGTAGGCCGTGAAAGCCGGCAAGGCTTGCGCGGCGCGCGATAAATTTTTGCAGTTGTTGTCCCAATCCCCGTTTTTGGGCAGTTGTTTGAATGTAGAGGCCGTGCAGCAATGCCGAGTGATTTCCGTCCGGGTCGCGCAGTCGGTTCTTGGTTTGCCATGCGCCGATGGCAATTGTTCTTTTGTCGACTACAATTTGTATGATCTCATGATCCAATAGGTCTTGTTGGTCGTAGCTTAACACTGGCGCAGCCCGCCGGATGAGTCGTTCAGTGGTAGGCCAGGCGCGGATAGCGTTGGCAATGACCGCGTTGGCATCGGCTAAGTGGTCGGCGGTTGCGATGTGAATATTGAAGTTTTGCATCGTTGAATCGGGCGATTCACCCTATTTGCGGTTGCATGGCTTAATTATGAGATTTTGGCATTAATTTCACGCATAGGCCACAGGCTGGTCTGCATGATGACGCAGTAAAAGTTAAGGGGGTTGAAGTGGCAAAACACCGTCATAAATCAGATTTGCCCGTTAAACAGTGTTGCGTATGTATGCGTCCATTTGTATGGCGAAAGAAATGGTCAGCCGTCTGGGAGGACGTTAAATACTGCTCACAGCGCTGCCGAGGTTATCGTGGTGTTGTGGCATCGGCAGAACCAGAGCGGTCCAGCGGATGAGCCAGAGCACGGCAACGCGACGGGATGCCCTGCTGAGATTGGCGGCTTTTTTGCCAAAGGCAGGGCGTCATTATAGTGCGCATCGCAACTTAGACAAAGGCGCAGAACACCAAGACAGTGTCTCAGGGTTATCAGCCTATATTCGACACAGAATGATTACTGAGCGGGAAGTAATGAGCGCGGTGCTGGCAACTCATAGCCCCGCTCAGGCCGAAAAATTTATTCAAGAAGTACTTTGGCGTGCTTATTTTAAAGGCTGGCTTGAGCACCGTCCGCAGGTGTGGGCACGGTATCGGGATGACTTGCGCGATGCGCAGGCGGGGTTATCTGGTGGAAACAAATCCTACCACCAAGCGATTTCTGGCCGGACAGGCATCAGCGTTTTTGACGCGTGGGCGGCGGAATTGGTCGCGACGGGATATTTACATAATCATGCGCGCATGTGGTTCGCCAGTATTTGGGTATTTACTCTGAAAATACCTTGGGTTCTGGGCGCTGACTTTTTCTTGCGGCATCTGTGCGACGGTGATCCCGCCTCTAATACGTTGTCGTGGCGTTGGGTGGCTGGGTTGCATACAGCGGGTAAGACCTATTTGGCGACCAAAGAGAATATTGAGCGATTTGCAGGCGCTCGTTTCTTTCAGTACGGGCAACCGCAAGGTTTGGATAGGTTGGCGGGCCGCGCGGTGGCGTTGGTTGAACCGCCTCTGCCGGCGCCTGCCATGCCGCAGCTACCTCAATTGCCTGTTGAGGCTCCCGCCGGTGGATTGTTGCTCACTGAAGAGGATCTGAGTTTGGATGTTACGTTTTCTCCGACTGGGGTTTGCTTGTTTATGCCCACAGATGAAGCGCTATTGCCCATGGCTGCAGGTGTGCGCGCTTTCAAGGATGCTGCGGGACGAGATGCATTGGCGCGGGCTGCGGTTAAATGGCCGGCCGCGCAGGTGACTGGGATTGCGTCGGCGATTGCTCAGGTGGTTGATTGGGTAGTCGAGCAGCAATTCGATTGCCTTTATGTTGCCTACGTACCTCAGGGATATATCCGCGACATTTTTTCAGAGCTTACGCAGGCTCTCAGTGGTGTGGGTTGCCAGCTTTTATATCTGATGCATGACTATGACCGGCTGATTTGGCCACATACAGCGAAAGGTTTTTTTGGGCTAAAGCGGCACATCTCAGGGCTGTTGGAGACGTTAGATTTGGTGCGGCCAGAAGGTGTTGAGCCTGTCAATGAGCAGCTTGAATTTTAAGATTTAGAGAGTAGATGATGATGCAGAATGAAAGCCGGCTTCAACCACGCACAGCGGTAATTATAGGCGCATCTGGTGGATTGGGTGGCGCGCTTATTGGCGCGCTTGCCGCCGGTACCAATTATGATGTTGTGATCGCGGTGTCACGTTCACCTAAACCTGTCGACACGCCAGCGACGATCTGGTTTCAAGCCAATGTGAGTGAACCGGCGGAGTTGGATGGCCTGGTAGCTGAGATCGAGGCAAACTATTTTAGCGTGAATTTGCTGATCAACTGTATTGGCACCCTGCACGGGGGCCAGGGGAAGAAGATGCCGGAGAAAGCGTTGAAACAACTTAACGAGCGTGATTTTCAGCGCGTGATGACGGTGAATGCGTTTTTGCCGCTCGCAGTCTTGAACAGCTTTGCAAAGCTGTTGCGGCAAAAGAATGTGGATGGTCGCTCAGCATCTGTTGCAGTGGTTTTGTCAGCGATGGTGGGCAGCACAACCGACAATCAACTGGGTGGCTGGTACAGCTACCGCATGAGCAAGGCCGCGCTGAACATGGGTTTACGTAACGTTGCCATTGAATGGGGTCGGCTTAAGGGCAGTCCAACGGTCGTCGCACTGCATCCTGGCACTACGTTAACTGCTTTGTCGCAGCCATTTGTCGCGCGCCATAACCACCGTACGCCAAAGGATAGCGCCGTCCATATTCTGCAGGTCATTGGCGGCTTGGATAAAGAGGATAGTGGCAAGTTCTTTAACTGGGACGGGCGCGTTTTGGCCTTTTAGAACGGTTTCAGGTCGGTGTAGATTGCTCGGATCGCAGTCAAAGTGGTTTTATGTTGATAGGGTGAGGTGATGGACGAAGTACTGCTGATTTTTGGTAACCAACTGTTTGCGCCGCAATATCTGGCCGATCATAAAAGGGCGACGGTTGTTTTGGTGGAGGACCGTCAGTTATGCACGCGTTACACCTACCACAAGCAGAAGCTGATTTTTATGCTTACCGCAATGCGCAGCTACGCCAAATGTCTGCGCGATGCTCAATTTAGCGTCCGCTATTTTGCATTGGACGACGAGTGTGATTGGCAGGCGGCGGTTGCTAAAGTGGCGTCTCAACTGGGTGCCAAAAAATTGATTCATTTTGAGGTCGAAAGCGCTCACCTTACAGCATCGGTGGCCGGGTTTGCCGAGTCTCGGGAAATGGCCCTCGAAGTTCTCCAAACGCCCATGTTTCTGGGCCCGGTTGAGGATTTTTCGGAGCATTTGGCAGGATACAAGCGGCCTTTAATGCAGCGCTTTTACAAGCAGCAGCGGGTTCGCCATGATGTCCTTTTGACACCGGTAGGTGAGCCCGTTGGGGGGCAGTGGAGTTTTGATGAGATGAATCGAAAAAAGCTGCCCAAAACGGTTTTGCCGCAAGAGCCGCCAGTTTACGCGCCATCCGCGCTGGAAGTTGAGGTTGAAAAGGATGTTGCAACCTATTTTGGTAGGCATCCTGGTGCCCCTGGGCCATTGTGGTTGCCAGTGACACATGCAGATGCGCTGCGCTGGTTCGAGCACTTTTTAGAGGCACGTTTATATCATTTTGGTGCCTATGAAGATGCGTTGACCACCCGCTCAACTTTTGTTTTTCACAGTGCGATATCGCCTCTTTTGAATGTCGGATTACTCACGCCCCGGCAAGTATTAGACTTGACGCTTTCCTATGCTGTGGACAACGACATACCGCTAAACAGTACAGAAGGGTTTGTGCGGCAAATTTTAGGCTGGCGGGAATTCATGCGTGGAATTTTTCATACCTACGGAGAAACCATGCGTTTAGGCAATCACTGGCGGGCCGGTCGCAAGCTCACACCCGCGTGGTATGAGGGTAATACGGGGTTACCGCCATTAGACCATGTGATTACCAAAACTGTTAAGTATGGTTGGGCGCACCATATCGAAAGGTTAATGGTCATGGCGAATTTAATGAATCTCAGCGGCATTCACCCATCGGAGGTATACCGTTGGTTCATGGAGATGTATGTGGACGCCTATGCTTGGGTCATGGTGCCCAACGTATTTGGCATGGGATTGACCAGTGATGGTGGTATTTTTTCTACGAAGCCCTATATCTGCGGCTCGAATTATTTGCTCAAGATGAGTGACTATCGCCGTGGCCCCTGGTGTGATGTTGTTGATGGACTGTTTTGGGGTTTTGTGCAGGAGCATCGAACAGCGTTGAAAACGAACCACCGGCTTGCGCCCATGATCGCGAACTTAGACAGGGTCAAAACAAAACGACCCGAAATTTTCAGGCTTGGGGAGGAGTTCATAGACAAAAATACATTGCCCTACTGACCAACATCTGCCCTGCTATTTTGTCTAATATAAGTCTATAAAATAAGGAGATTGTCGAAAAAATCACCCTAAATCCCCTCATATTTATAGACATAACTGTGACTTTTGGCTATGTTCAGTTCGTGAGTTGGTATTCGAGCTGGGATGATGGTGGAACATAACGTGCAACAAACCGGTATTATAGCGGCGAGACCGACGCGGGTCGGGCAGGGAGTGCCGTGACGCCGCTGGAGCTAAGCCGTTTGGCTGCGCGTGAAGATGTGCAGGCAAACATTATCAGTGATGGACAGCATGATTATGTGGTCGAAATTGTTGGTAGGGCGCAAACTGCTTTGTTGCGCAAACGGGGGCGCGTGATGCGTTTCCGCAGTTTGTCGGAAGTCCACACGCTCTTGCGGCGCAGTCGAGTAGCGGTCACGGTGCTCAAACAGAGAGTCGCGCATGATGAAGCGTGTGGCCCAGCGGAAGGGGCAGGGTTGTTCAGCATGCTGCCGCTAAGGTTTGCCGATAAATGGCGATGAACGGGAGAGCACAATCGTAAACGAAAATGTTGTGAATCATGAAGGGGCCCTCTTGGGAATTGCCGTGGTGACCCGCCTGACGGGCGTCACAGGGCATACGCTACGCAAATGGGAAAGTCGGCATCGAGCCATTGAGCCGACGCGATCTTCGACCGGGCGGCGGCTATACTCCCAAACACAAGTTAGAAAACTTATCCTGCTGCGGGAGTTGACCGAGCAGGGGCATCACATTAGCCAGCTTAGCGGGCTAGATTTCGGGGTCCTCGAGAATCTCTCAGAGCAAAGTTCATCCACTGCTAAAGCGGATAATTCGATTGCACCGCAAGCAGCGTGTACTTCTTTAACATTGGTGGGTGTTGCACTCAAAGCAATATTCGCGCGGCAGAATAGGTTGCCTAGCAATTGCGCATATTTCGACCGTTTTTCAGATGAGGCCTTTTTGACCTCGTTGTCCGGCGTTGATCAACAAAAAGGCGAGTCGTGGCTGGTTGTTGAACTGCAAACAATTTCGGCCGATACGCTAAGCCGTCTGGTGGCGCTGCGTGAACAGCACTTTGCGAGGGTCTTGGTGGTCTACGGATTTATTTCTCGAAGCATGCAGCAGCGCTTGTTAGAAGCACAAATTAGCTGCCTGAAAGGACCATCAACGGCAAGCGAAATCATGGCAACCTTGGCGGGGAAGAAAGTCAATCTATCGATAGATGCCTTGCTTGAGGATGCAACTATTCCGGCCCCGCGGTTCTCGCAGCACAGTATCGCCGAAATGTTGGCGCGCACGTCAGAGTTAGATTGCGAATGCCCTAACCATGTTGCAAAACTGTTAATGGATATCAGTGCGTTTGAGCAGTATAGCCTGGAATGTCAAGACACCTCCCCCGAAGGCACAGAGTTACACGGGCGTCTGAGACTGATAGCGGCGAATGCGCGCGCATTATTTGAGGAGGCGGTGGCCAACATCTCTTCAGCTGAGCAAATCGGTCTGAAAGAGATCACTTAAAGCGGCACGTTATGTGGCTGTATAAATAGGCCAGCAGAGACCCCAAGATATGAATCCGCAGTTTTATTTCCGCCCTTTCCAGATTGGATTTGTCGCCAGCGCGATGTTTTTTGTCCTATATTTTGTGGCGGGCTGGAATGGGTGGGGCGCCCCAGCAGCAGTTGAGCAGGCCATTGGTGAAGCTTCCCGTTGGTGCGAGCGAGTGCACCCCGGAATTTTTCACGAACCGGTCAATGCGCTGAGTAATCTCGGTTTTATGGTGGGTGGGTTATGGATGCTGTGGACACTCGGTGGTGATACGCGGGCGGGGCGCGAAGGTCTGATGTTTGGCACATCTCCAGTGGCGCTGCTGTATGCGGCTTCGGCGATTTGGTTGGGTCCAGGCTCTCTGTTAATGCACGGTACGCATACCGCTTGGGGTGGGTGGGCGGATAACTTAAGTATGGTGATGTACATTCTAGTGCCGTGGATGATTAATGTGAGTGTTATGGGGCGCTGGTCTACAACCAAGTTGTTGGCGATATATGGTGCACTCGTGGTTATTTATGGTGTCGGACGAGCCATTTTAGGTTGGGGTCTGGGAATCAACTTAGACTTTTTTGGTTTGTCGATCGCCTTCTGGATGATCACAGAGATGCTTTATCGGTTTCATTCGCAGCATTTCCGGTGGTTTTCTGGTTTCGTTGGCTTTGCGGTAGCGGGTGTTTTCGGTATCACTCCAATCCAGATGTGGGCTGACCCTGGGGCATATTGGTGGGTGATTTTATTTTGGTTGCCGGGATTGATCGCGCCTCAGGCTCCTCCGGGCCGGCGCCAATATTTACCTTGGTTTGTGCTGGGTGTGTTGAGTTACCTGTGCGCGTTTGCGATATGGCAGACAGGTAAGCCTGATCATCCATGGTGTGACCCGGACGCACTGCTGCAAGCGCATGGCGTATGGCATTTATTATCTGCGTGTGCGACGGTTTGTTTCTTCATGTTTTTGCGTACCCAAAAACCCAGCGAAGCTGTCTAATCGCGTCAGTGTCTGAACGGCTTCATCGGGTGAGGGAAATGCGCACATAAATTGTTAATTGAGTGTCGGGTCGGCCCCCACTTTGACAATGGTTTTACCGAAGTTTTCCCCTTGGAGCATCGCGGCAAACGCAGCTGGGGCTTTGTCTAGGCCACGCCAAATGTCCTCTTGATACGTGACTTGCCCGTTTTTAATCCAAGCACTCATTTCTTCAAGAAACGCAGCTTGGTAGTTGGCGACAAAATTGCCTACGAATAGGTTGTGTACCGTGACAGCGCGCTGATTAAAGACGGCCGCGCCCGTTTGCTGCCAGCGTTTGTGGTTGGTCTTTGTATCTTCATGGCCGTACTGAGAAATCAAACCGCACAGACTGATTCTTGATGATCGATTCAGTAAGGGTAGAACCGCTTCGAAGACCGGGCCGCCTACGTTTTCAAAATAAATGTCCACACCATCCGGGCAAGCACTGGCGAGGCGTTCCGCAAAAAATTTTTCTTTGCGGTTAACACACGCGTGTGCGCCAAGTACGTCTTTGACAAAGTCACATTTAGCATCTGAGCCGACAATACCCACAACATGACAGCCAGAGAGTTTTGCGATTTGTATTACATTTTGTCCAACGCCGCCGCTGGCCGCGGAAACCACCACGGTTTCGCCGGGCTTTGGCTCACACTGAATCCTTAGCCCGGCGTAGGCGGTCAAACCCAACATGCCCAGCACGCCAATGGCCGTTGAGATGGGGGCGAGTTGGGGATCTATGACGCGTGGATGCATATACCCAAATTCTGATATACCTGCGCCGATCAGTCCCGACTCCTGCCATCCGTTAGTATTAAACACGATGTCGCCCTCAGAAAAATTTGGGTTGCGACTTTTTGAAACTTGAGAGACCGTTCTACCATGGCAAACATCACCAACGCCTTCAAGACCGCTGCGCCTGCGTGCCCACTGATAGGGATCCAAGGACAAGTAGATAGTTTTGGTCAGCGCCTGGCCTGACTTGGGGTCAGCGCTGATGGATTCACTGAATGCAAAATCGCCGTCGCTGGGCCATCCGGTAGTGGGGATTCGTGCGAGTTGCCATTGTTTGTTGATGGTCATGACCTAAACACTTGTATAACTTTAACTTGCTGAACAGTATCGGTTAGGAATGATCAACGATTGCCGAGTTCGCAGCCGCGCTGAGCGAGTATCGGTTTGAGTTCACGGTACGCCGCAGGTGTCAAACTCAGTGGAATACGAGGGTAAAGATGGTGAATAATATGGTACTGCATGCCCGCGGAAAAAATGTTGCCCAGCTGGCTTTTGAACGCGCGGGTATCACGATAACGGCCCTGTTCACGTCCTGGCCGGTGTGGTGCCCACGACAGATAGTACTGCAGATGTGCGCCTGCAATTAGTTTTGGCAGCCACCACAATAAAGCTGCTTCAATTGCATGCCCGCTCCAAGCCATAGCCAATAAAACGGTGAGGTAAATCCCTTCAGAGACAGCAGAATCCAGCATGAGATCTGTTCGTCCTAAGCGCTCAAGGCAGCTCCCATAAGCATTGTTTCTGCCGCCGTCCGGCTGGATATTTTTTAAGTATTGGACAAAAAAATCGATGTTGGAGCGTGCATGTACATCATAATCCGGATCTTGCTCTGGATCGTTGCAGTGTTGATGGTGCACCATATGGGTGGCGCGCAAAATGCGATAGGGCAGAACCAGCGGTATTGGGGAAATATGACCTACGCATTCGTTTAGCCAGCGCAACCGCTGTCCCGGCCCTCCGATAATATTATGCTGTGCCTCATGTGAGGGCAGATAGGCCAATGCACAATTTAGCGTGGCGATTGGAAAGGCAATCCACAGCGGCATGATATCCATCAGTACTAGGGGAAATAAGGCGATGAACATTAGACAATTACCCAACCCCCAAACCACGGCCCCCCAAGGCACTATTTGCATATATTTGGTGGCAATTTTTCGTTCCATTACATCAAGTTGAACGTCGTTCAAAGAAGATAATGCACTTGAATCATCTTGATTGGTGCTTATTTGATCCATATCCAACTCCCTCGAAAGTGGGCCATTAAGGCAAATGGCAAAACGATCCCAGCGCTGACTACCCAGCTTTGCCATCCTGTCGGCATAAGGCTCATGCGTAGGATGACTTCATGAGTTAATGGCCAAAGAAAACCCGCGGCAAATACGGGGGGTGATAACAGTATTTTAATCAGCAGCATGTTTGATTCCTTATCAGCGCTCGATTATCAGTAGTTTTAGTGAAATCTTCAATATATTGGCTATTGAAGAAATCTGCTTTTCTAAACAGCCACTGCGGTGGTGAGCGAATCGTGTTGCCGTTTACCGTTTGTCGTAGAATCTGCTGAAGGCGGCGTCTTGCGGCGCCTTCAGCAAGTCTATGATCCTGCTGAGAGTTAATTTATGTCAAAGCGGTCCAGCATCATGACTTTGCTCCAAGCCTGCACAAAATCTTCGATCATTAAAGCTTCGCCGCCTTCCGCCGCGTAGGCTTGTGCGATGGCGCGCAGTTCGGAATTAGATCCAAAAATCAGGTCAACAGGTGTGGCCGTCCATTTTACCGATCCCGAAGCACGGTCTTTACCTTCATAAATACCGATGGCGTTAGATTTTGACCATTGGGTATTCATATCTAGCAGGTTGACGAAAAAGTCGTTGCTTAAGGTGCCTACCTCTTGAGTGAGCTGTCCGTGGGTAGAGCCGCCGGTTGAGATGCCCAGAGTGCGCATACCTCCAAGCAGTGCAGTCATTTCGGGCACAGATAGTGTTAAGAAATCAGCTTTTTCTATGAGCATGTCGATTGGCGTTGCGTAGGCTTCTGGCGAGTAGTAGTTACGAAACGCGTCCGCATGGGGTTCTAGTGCTGCGAAAGATGCAACATCGGTCATCGCCTGATTGGCATCGCTGCGTCCTGGCGTAAATAGCATGTCAATATCGTAACCTGCAGACTGAACGGCCTGTTCGACAGCCGCTGTGCCACCCAAGACGATCAGGTCGGCCAACGAAATTTGTTTCCCTCGCGATGCAGAATTGTTGTATTGGGTTTGAATCTTGATGATTTCACCGAGCACTCGGCTGAGAATTGCCGGTTCATTGACCGCCCAAGTGGCCTGAGGTTGAAGACGCAAGCGCGCACCGTTGGCGCCGCCTCGCATGTCTGTTGCCCGGTATGTCGAGGCGGAGGCCCATGCAGTGGTAATCAACTCGGTCAAGGTAAGACCGGAATTTAGAATTTGCTGTTTCAAGCGTTGGATGTCGCGCTTGCCAACCAATTTGTGATTTACCGCCGGGACAGGGTCCTGCCAGATGAAGATTTCGTCAGGTACTTCGCTGCCAAGATAGCGACTGCGGGGCCCGAGATCGCGGTGGGTAAGTTTGAACCATGCGCGTGCAAAGGCCGCATTAAACGCTTCCGGGTTTTTCCAAAATTGCTCGGCCGCTTCACGAAAGCCCGGATCAAACTTTAGGGCAAGGTCCGTGGTGAACATGATGGGGGTGTTCCATTGTCCTTCCACGTGAGCGTCGGGAACACTATCTTGGAGCGCGTTATCTGCGGGGATCCACTGTGTAGCACCGGCGGGACTTTTTTGTTGCACCCAGTCAAAGCGAAACAAATTGTCAAGGTACAAGTGCGACCAAGTGGTTGGGGTTGCCGTCCAGGCACCCTCAAGTCCGCTGGTTACTGTGTCTTCTGCGTTGCCTTTTCCGCATTTATTTTTCCAGCCGAGATCCTGTTCTTCGAGGTAGGCGGCGGCTGGCTCGGCTCCCACACAGTTGCTTTTGTGGGCGCCATGCGCTTTACCTAGTGTGTGTCCGCCAGCGATCAAAGCGACGATTTCGGCGTCATTCATTGCCATTCTGCCGAACGATTCTCGAATGTCTGCAGCGGCCGAAAGGGGGTCATGATTGGCGTTGGGGCCTTCTGGATTGACGTAGATCAGGCCCATTTGGACTGCGCCTAAGGGTTTTTCTAACTTGCCTTTGTGGTAGCGCTTGTCGTTGGCTAATAGTTGTGTTTCCGAACCCCAGTACACGAGGTCCGCTTCCCAATCATCGATTCGCCCGCCAGCGAATCCCAGCGTTTGGAAACCCATAGATTCAAGTGATACATTGCCCGCTAAAATCATCAGATCAGCCCAAGAAACCCGATTACCGTATTTTTGCTTGACCGGCCACATTAGGCGTCTGGCTTTGTCTAAATTAGCATTATCAGGCCAGCTGTTGAGAGGGTTGAAACGCAGCTGTCCACCGTCTGCGCCGCCGCGCCCATCGTGAATACGATAGGTGCCCGCGCTATGCCAGGCCATTCGTATCATCAGGCCACCGTAATGGCCCCAATCTGCCGGCCACCAGTCTTGGGATTGTTTGAGCGTGCGTTCGACGTCCGCTTTCAGTTCTGTTAAATCTACTTGGCTAAAAGCAGCTGAATAATCAAAGTCTTCGCCATAGGGGCTGGAGTCGGCTCTGTGTGCGCGCAGCGGTGTCAGGTTCAGTTGGTCTGGCCACCAAAATTGGTTGCTTCGTGCTTTGGTGTCAGCTGCTGCAACGTTCATTGAACTTAGGCCACTCACGGCTAGAATGACCAGTGTTAAAATTGATTTTAATTCCCTATTCATTCCAAAATATCCTGATTGAGAGGTTCAGCTACCTTACCTAGAGGGTGGGGAGTAAATCCAATTGTATTTTCATGGCTTTATCATAGGCAAAGCCTATTATTTTGGTTGAGTTAACTCCCCTTCACGATCCGTTTGGTGTCACTCGAATTACCCGACCCTCAGCACCATCGGTCAATAGGTAGAGGCGGCCGTCCGGTGCGCTGCGAATGTCCCGGATGCGCTCGTCTATTTCGCTGAACAAAGTCTCTTCGGCAACGATTTTGCCGTTCTCGAGATCTAGTCTGCGGACCTCAGCGTCGACCAAGGCGCCCACAAAAAGATCGCCGTGCCAGTTGGGGAATGAGTCCCCTTCGTAAAGCGTAAGACCAGAGGGGGCTATGGAAGGCGTCCAGACGTGCAGGGGTTGGACCATACCCGCAAAGGAGGTAAAGGGTGAAATATAAGCACCGTTGTAATCTAAACCGTAGGTGATGGCTGGCCAACCATAGTTCTTGCCAGCTTCGATCACGTTAATTTCGTCGCCGCCACGCGGGCCATGTTCGTGTTGGTATATGGTCCCAGATCGGCTGACGGCCAGGCCTTGAGGATTGCGATGGCCGTACGATAAGACGTAAGGTGCGTTGATAAAAGGGTTGCCCGCTGCTGGTGTGCCGTCGGCATTCATGCGAATGGTTTTGCCAAAATGTGTTTTTATGTCTTGAGTTTTCTCTCGATAATCGAATCCGTCGCCGGTGGTCAGTAATAGTGTGCCATCGGTATGCCAAGCCAAACGTCCACCGTAGTGCACAGGCGTGGTCTTTTTGGGCGCGGCTGAGTAGATCACTTGAACTTCGCTCAACCGATTTTCAGACAATTTCCCCCGCACCACGGTTGTCGTATTGCTTGTGGGCCCGCCGGAGGCATAAGACAAATAGATGAGTTGATTGAGGTCGTGTGCCGGGTCGAGCAAAACATCAAACAGGCCACCCTGTCCGGCGAAATAAACATCAGGCACTCCTGCGATGGGTGGGCTCACCTCACCGGCTTGATTAATAATACGCAAGTTGCCCACCAGTTCGGTAATCAGGTACTCACCGTTGGGTAAAAACGCGATCGACCAAGGGGAGTCCAAGCCATCAGCCACGGTCTCTAAGGTGTAGTTTGTCTCAGAAGCGACTGTTAGTGTGACAGGAGCCGAAAAAACAACGGCGATTATGGCGAGACTCAGCGCTCTGGTTACTCTGGCTTTCATATCAGCGGGATACTTTGATTGCATGTTTGAATACCTATGGTAACGTCTTCGGCATCGTGACCCAAATCCATTTTTGCCTGCATGGAGAGTTATTTTGAAACGGATACTTGCGTTTATTTTGGCGGTTTTAGCCGCATATGTACTGGCTGTACTAATGTATACGCAGCTGAATTTGGCTAATGTTGTTGAACTGGGTTTGCCGGTAACAGCGCAAGATCGTGTGAGTGCCGCCTTACATGATCTGCAAGGCATGCTGGGTCTTTATCTGCCCATTATGGGGATTGCCTTGTTCATCGCGTTTGCGGTGACGCATCAGGTACTGCGTTGGGTCCCCCAATTGCGTACGCTGGGCTATATGCTGGGTGGCTTCGCGGGAATTTACGGGGTTGATCTGATGTTGGTGAATGTCCTGGGATCGGGTATCCATCCGCTGTCGGTCCCACGTACAACTGTGGGTCTTTGG
>Ga0115569_10000039_pt1 | contig 104198 bp, 95 predicted proteins | sample COGITO_mtgs_1205_2_FD_87295 | JGI IMG/M metagenome (GOLD analysis project Ga0115569, IMG submission 87295) | Pelagic marine microbial communities from North Sea - COGITO_mtgs_120503 | ecosystem: Environmental > Aquatic > Marine > Epipelagic | place: Germany:Helgoland, sampling site Kabeltonne... | reverse complement strand
TTCTGCCGTCCCATCATCGCTTTCATAACCGGTGAACGTTACCGAACTTGGGATCGCAACCCGTTGCCCAAGACTTGAACTAAAACTACCGGCCGCACGCCCGCGCGCCCTTTGCGCTTCCATGGCCGCCTCAAACCCGTTCATATCAACCGCTAGATTCCGCTCACGCGCAACATCGGCGGTCAGGTCCGCAGGGAATCCATAGGTGTCATACAGCTTAAAAATCACCTCACCAGGCAGTATGTCTTCTTCCAAGTCTGCAATAGCGCTATCCAGCAGCGTCATACCCTGCGCGAGCGTTTCACTAAAACGCTCTTCCTCAGCCCGAAGAACTTCAATAATATGCGCTTTGCGCTCAATCAGGACGGGATACGCTTCACCCATTTCCGACACCAGCACATCTACCAAACGGTGAAAAAATGGTTCAGTGATATTCAACATATAACCATGCCGCAGACCGCGCCGGATAATGCGCCGCAGAACATACGCGCGGTCCTCATTCCCCGGAATCACACCATCGGCAATCAAAAACGCACTCGAACGAATGTGATCACTGATTACCCGCAAGGAAGGATGATTAATCGCTTTCTGCGGATCATCTATGCCGGCAAACCTGCCCGCAGCCAAAAGTAAGCTGCGAAACAAATCGATCTCATAATTGCTGTGTACACCTTGTAGGATCGCCGTAATCCGTTCTAAGCCCATGCCCGTATCAACTCCGGGCTTGGGTAAAGGTGTCATCTCACCATCGGCGGACCGATCAAACTGTGGAAAGACTAAATTCCAAAACTCAATATAACGATCACCATCTTCGTTTGGCGAACCCGGCGGCCCGCCCTCTACATCTTCGCCGTGATCAAAAAACATCTCAGTACACGGGCCACACGGCCCGGTATCCCCCATAGTCCAGAAATTTTCTTCTAAACTAATGATTCTCTCTTGCGGCACACCAATTTTATCACGCCAAATGGCCCGCGATTCTTCATCCGATGGGTGCACTGTGATCCAGATCTGATCAACCGGTAAGTTTAATTCACCAACCGCAAATTCCCACGCCCAAGTGATGGTCTCTTCTTTAAAATAATCCCCAAAGCTAAAATTGCCTAACATCTCAAAGAACGTGTGATGGCGCGCTGTATACCCTACGTTTTCCAGATCATTATGCTTACCCCCCGCGCGGACACACCTTTGCACCGAGGTCGCTCGGTAATAGCCGGGGTCTGATCGACCAAGCAAAGGGTCTTTGAACTGATTCATGCCGGCATTAGTAAAGAGCAGGGTCGGATCGTCCCCAGGCACCAAGGTACTAGATGGCACAATTTTATGTCCACGCTGGGCAAAAAATGACAGGTAAGCTTGGCGGACTTCAGCGGTATTCATCATATCTTAGACATGGCTAAATAAAATGGCGCGTAAGTATAGGTTAACCAACGCCCGCTGTGTGATTTTATAGTCGAGTTTTAAGCAAATTCTCGCGGTGCTGGCCCCAAAGCTTTACTCACGATCTCACCGCTGAAGCCTCGGCGTTGTAAAAATCGCGCCGCTTTCCTCCAAACTTGAGGGTCCGAATGAGCGTCGGTATGGCGGCGTGCCACTATATCAGTCGCAAGCGTCTGCCAATCAACCGCCGCCGCTTCTAGCAACCGATGCCCCGTTTCTGAAGCAATACCTTTTGCCGCTAACTCCTGACGGATGTAAAAAGGCCCATACCCTCGATTGATCCTCGACCGAATTAACACCTCCGCAAAGCGCAGATCACTCAAAAGATCCGCATCACGGAGTTTTTCCACTACAGCGCGCAGATCGCTAACAGACAACTGCCTGAACTTCTGCTGCAGCTTCGTCAGCATCTGCGCTTCGCTGTATTCGCGCCTGCTAAGCAAATTCAGGCAATAGTTGTACGCGCTGCCTTCAACCAAAACTTATCCTGCGCTTCTCGGGTTCTCGTCAAGGCCCCTCATTGCTAAAATGGAGCACCTTCTGCACTTTCTGCATCGCTGGCTCGCGGCGCATCAAGTGCGGGCATGAGCGCCGCTCTAATCGTTTGGTCTATTTCTTCTCGCATTTCAGGGTGTTGATCCAAAAAATCCGCGGCATTCTTGCGACCCTGCCCTATGCGGTCGGATTTGTAGGCATACCAAGCGCCTGATTTTTCAACAATGCCCTCTTTTACGCCAAGCTCGAGAATCTCCCCGGTCCGGTGAATCCCCTTACCGTACATAATCTGAAATTCCGTTTGGCGAAACGGAGGCGCTACTTTGTTTTTAACCACCTTCACGCGGGTTTCATTGCCGACTATTTCGTCGCCGTCTTTCACAGCACCAATGCGGCGAATATCCAATCGCACAGAGGAGTAAAACTTCAGCGCGTTACCCCCAGTTGTTGTCTCAGGGGAGCCAAACATAACACCGATTTTCATCCGGATTTGGTTGATAAACAGCACCATAGTATTCGACTGCTTGATAATTCCCGTCATCTTGCGCAGCGCCTGACTCATTAATCGAGCCTGGAGTCCCACGTGAGAGTCTCCCATGTCGCCTTCTATCTCAGCTTTGGGCGTTAGCGCCGCAACAGAATCGACCACAATCACATCTACAGCATTTGAGCGCACCAGCATGTCGCATATTTCAAGCGCCTGCTCTCCAGTGTCTGGCTGAGAAACCAATAAATTATCGGTGTCCACGCCAAGATTTTCCGCATACAGCGGGTCTAGGGCATGTTCAGCATCAATAAAGGCGCAAGTTCCGCCCGCTTTCTGGGCCTCTGCAATGACTTGCAGGGTCAGCGTCGTTTTGCCCGAAGACTCAGGCCCGTAAATTTCGACAACACGGCCGCGGGGCAAACCGCCTATGCCCAACGCGATATCCAACCCAAGCGAACCCGTCGACACTGAGGGGATAACTACATGTTCTTGGTCCCCCAACCGCATGAGTGAACCCTTGCCAAATTGTCGTTCAATCTGCGCCAACGCAGCATTGAGCGCCCGGTCTTTTTCCGGGTTTTTAGCTGAAGGCTTCTCAGGTTTGTTCTGAGCACCCCGAGCACCGGATGGTGCACCTTTTTTGTCGAGTTCGGCACGTGTACGGCCTGCGTCCTGAGCCATGGAAAAATCCTTACGTTAACGGCATAAGAGTACTGTATATTCATTCAGTAAAGGTTTGCAAGTAGCCAATCCCAAACGACGCGAAAAACTTGTAGATTTTTCAGCAAAACACTCACAAGCAGATGCTACAAGTCACGCTCGGTTCTCGCCTCTAGCCTCAGATTGACCGTATAATTGCGCCGCGCAGCAAAATTAGGATGCTGCGTCTGTGCGTTACCGATGCGCCGCGGGAATTGCAAACAATTTAGCAGTGGTTGTTTTTCACTCTGTGGTGATAGAACCATCGCCTACCTTTGCTGGTTCGGGTTACCCTTAGCCCCCTGCAGTCCCCTGCATCGGAAAAAGGTAAAGCCAATGCTCATTGGTTGAACAACTTTAACGTCAGCGAAGGCTGGGCAGGTGGCTTCATTTTGTGCAACCAAAAATGCTTGGTTACACCTTGCGTTGCACTAAAAATTAATTTTGCGCGATAGTGTGGCGCAAGCCGATTTATCACGATGATCTGGGTAGCACTGGAAAACCGTGGAGAACAACGGAATTTTAAGGCAAAACGGCATGACCTCATCGCCCGATACAAGTCAGCACACCCCGATGATGCAACAGTATCTCGGGATCAAAGCAGAGCATCCTGATGAACTGCTGTTCTACCGTATGGGAGACTTTTACGAGCTCTTCTTTGAAGACGCCAAAGTCGCTGCAGCGCTATTGGATATTACCCTAACGGCTCGCGGCCACAGTAGTGGCGAGCCGATCGCCATGTGCGGCGTGCCTTTTCACGCAGTAGACAGCTACCTGGCGCGCTTGGTCAAACAAGGCCGTTCTGTCGCCATTGTCGAACAGGTGGGTGACCCGGCCACATCAAAAGGCCCCGTCGCGCGCCAAGTACAGCGAATTATCACACCCGGCACGTTAACCGATGACAACCTGCTCGAAGGCCTCCATGCGAGCGTGCTCATGGCGATCAAGCCACAGGGCTCCGTCTTCGGTATCGCCTTTATGGATCTATCCAACAGTCATATTGAAGTCATGGAGATTGCCGATCAATCCGCGCTAGACGACATTTTACATCAAGTGCGCCCGACAGAAATTCTCCTGCAGGAAAATATCGACCTCAAGGTCACCTTTAAGGCGAGCACACGCCGTCTACAGCGCAGTCAATTTGACAACAACGCAGCCCTACGCCAGCTCAATACCCATTTTGGGCACAACGTAGTCGACGTGACAGGCATAAGGCTCGACAGCCCGCTCTTAGGAGCCACCTGTGCGGTGTTGACCTACGCCAAACAAACTCAGTGCCAAGACCTCAAATTCATCCAAAAAATCAGACATCTTTCGCAATCTCAGCAATTGATTCTAGACGCCCAGTCCAGACGTAATCTCGAGATCGATCAGCGCGTCAATGGCGCCCAAGACCTCACGCTATATGCGCTGATGAACACCACCCAAACACCCATGGGGGGGCGCCTACTTAGGCGATGGCTGAACGAACCCAGCCGCAACAAAGATATCGTGGAGGCCCGCCAGGCTTGGGTGACCGCCTCTATTGGTCAACGCTGCACGGGACATCTACAAACACTATTAAAAGGCATTGGAGACCTTGAGCGGATTCTTACCCGGATCGCGCTGGGATCCGCCAGCCCTAGAGATTTGGACCGATTACGAAACGCTTTGACCCGTATTCCCGCCGTACGCGAGCAGGCCAATCAGTTGGATGTCTCTCTTCAGCGCCAACTGGCAGACAAACTTCCAAATTTTACCCCGCTACAAACATTACTAGACGCAGCACTTATCGAAGCACCACCGGCAACCATTAGAGACGGCGGATTCATTGCTGCGGGTTTCAGTGACGCATTAGACAAATTAAATCAACTCACCCAAAACTCCGCTGCGTGGTTGGCTGAACTGGAACTAAAGGAACGCAACCGCACCCAAATTTCAACGTTAAAGGTAGGTTTCAACCGTGTCCACGGTTATTACATTGAAACCAGTAAAGCCAACCACGGCGATATCCCTGCAGATTATATCCGCAGACAAACTCTAAAAAATGCAGAGCGCTATATCACCGAAGAACTCAAACAGTTTGAGGAAGAGGCGCTAAGTGCTCAAAGCCGGGCCCTGCAACTGGAGAAACGCCTTTATGACGAGCTGGTCGCGGACGTCTTTGAACATTACGCGGATCTGCGCCAAGCCTGCGAAGCGATTGCTCAAACTGATGTCTTGGCTTGTTTTGCCGAAAGGGCAGAAACGCTAGACTTCGCCCCACCCGAGTTCCAAGATGCGCCAGGCATTTTTATCGATGAAGGCTGGCATCCCGTTGTAAAAGCTGCCAGTCCCAACCCCTTTATTGGCAACACACTGAAACTGGGAGGGCAAACGCTCGAACACCAAAAACCGCAGCAGGAAGAGAACAGCGCGCTTCCACAAATGCTGATTCTCACAGGTCCCAACATGGGCGGCAAATCTACCTTCATGCGGCAAACAGCACTGATTTGCCTATTGGCCTATTGTGGCAGCTACATTCCCGCTAAAACCGCGCGCATCGGCCCGCTAGATAGAATTTTTACGAGAATCGGCGCAGCCGACGACCTCGCCGGGGGACGCTCCACGTTTATGGTCGAAATGACCGAAACGGCGCACATTCTGCATAACGCCACACCTCACAGCCTAGTGCTCTTGGATGAAATAGGACGAGGAACAAGCACTTACGACGGCTTGGCACTGGCTTGGGCGGTTGCCGAACATCTCGCGATTAAAACCAACGCCCTGACTTTGTTTGCGACGCATTACTTTGAATTGACCAGTTTGCCAGCGCAGTTACCCAACGTAGGGAACGTCCACATGAGCGCAACCGAGCATCAAGGGGATATCATCTTTCTGTACAGCGTTGACCCTGGGCCGGCCAGTCAAAGCTACGGTATACAGGTCGCTAAACTTGCCGGTGTCCCGCGCAGCGTCCTTCAAAAAGCCCGCGAAAAACTGGCTGGATTTGAGCAAGGCAACACCGACCCGTTACAGCCTGATCTATTTCGCTTGGCCACACCGGTGTCTGGAAAAACGCAAGAAGAAGAATTGGTGCTGGAGCAACTAGAGCAACTTAACGCCGATGAACTCAGTCCAAAGCAAGCGCTGACGCTAATCTACGAGATACAAGCAAAATTACACCCGTAGGAACGATAATCATCAGCAATTGGGTATCGACAGGGCCGACGCATTCGCTAGAATAACCCACTTTTCTAGGACGTGTAGATCGCCATGACTTTTGTTGTTGGAGAAAATTGTATTAAGTGTAAGCACACAGATTGCGTTGAAGTGTGCCCGGTAGACTGTTTTTACGAAGGTCCCAATATGCTGGTTATCCATCCGGACGAGTGCATCGACTGCGCACTTTGTGAACCGGAATGTCCGGCAGAGGCTATTTTTTCTGAAGACGAACTACCTGAAGAACAACAGTCCTTTCTTGAACTGAACGCCGAATTAGCCGAAACGTGGCCGAACATTACCGAGAAGCAGGACGCGCCTGCCGATGCCGAAGACTGGGACGGCAAACCGAATAAGCTGGAACTCCTCGAGCACTAGTTCGGCGGAGTTGACTCGCCCCGCTAGCTCGGTAACTTGCCCAAAACGGGAACCGGATCAATTGGTTTGCCCTTCTTGCGCAACTCGAAATGTAACGCTGAATGGCCCGCACCTCGGTTTTTTATAGCAGCGATGTGGGCCCCTGCCAGCACCCGCTGGCCTTCTTTGGCCAGCAATGTGCCGTCGAACCCATATGCACTGAGTAAATCGGCACTGTGCTTAATGATAATCAGCCGCTCAAATCCTCCAATGCCACTGCCTGCATACACCACGTCACCGGCCGCGGTCGCCTGAACATTTTTGCTTCGACGTCCTTTTGTCAGGTGAAAATCTAAGCCCTTGCTGCTACCGCCGCCTGCCACCTTGGCACCGAATAAAACCTTTGGCGTATCAGTTAATGGCCACACCCAGTCAACAGACTCTTCGCTGGGTAAAGGTGCAGACTTGGGGGGTACTCGACTGGGTTTGCCTGGCTTCGGCCGGGGCTTCGACCCTGCTGCCGGTGCTGCAGATGAATGCTGGACAGTGAGGTCGATCAATTGACCTGGGTAGATGGTGTAAGGAGAGACGATCGCATTAGCCGCCGCCAACCCACGATAGTCAAGCTCAAAGCGCCATGCAATAGCGTATAAGGTATCTCCTTTTTCCACCGTATATCTGCGAACGCCATCGGGATTAACCACATAGACCGACCGCTGCGGCGTTGCTGAGCGCTCAGCAATGGTAGGTTGCCCCCCCTGCAAACATCCACACAGGCCAAGCACACTTACCCCATAAAGCCATTTATGCGTCCGCATAAATAACGGCCAAAGCCAATGGATTATTTGGCGCTTGTGAACCGCGTCAGAAGCCATAATAAAAAAGCACCCGCCAAACACATGACAATTGCACCCCCAATGTGAGCCTCTCCCGCAAGATAGTCAGAAGGCCACAGAAGCCCAGACCACCCGCCGCTCTGTAGCGGATCCTGCCATGGCCATAATTTGAACAGTGAACCCAGCATAAAACCGATTAACAAGCTCAGCAATGGCTCTCTGCAGCGCCTGAGCAGCCAACCTAGGAGCCGTGCAAACAACATCAGCCCCACAACGCACCCCATACCCAAGCTCACTAAAACCTCATAATTCAGGCCCGCAAGTGCGTCTATCACAGGGGCATACAAGCCCAGAGCCAAAAGCACATAACTACCTGAGATTGCTGGCAAAAGCCAAGCGCATACGGCAACCGCACCCCCCAAAAAAAAGTGCAATGCATCTGGCTCACCGGTTGCCGCAGGCAACCAAAGCAAGGACACGCCCAAAACAGTCCCCAACGGCGTATAAATAACAAGAAACTTGGCAGGCAGCTGGCGCCCGATCACTCCCGCAGACATTAGGATCACACCACTAAAAAAGGCCCATACCAAGGGTTGATAACTACTCAACAGGTATTGCATCAGCTGCGCAAAAACGCCCACACCCACTACCATGCCCCCACCAAGCAGCAATAAAAAAGACAAATTATGGTGGCTGTAGAATAAACGCGGATTACGCAAGAGCACCAAAGAACGCACCCCAAAGGTTGCAATGGTGGTCACCAACTCAGCATAAATGCCGGTGATAAAGGCCATAGTACCGCCAGAAACACCCGGCACTACCTCCGCAAGACCCATGAGCATACCCCGGCCAAATATGCCTTTACCCGAAATTTTTCGTTGCGGCTGCATTATTCCGCGGACGTACCCGCGACAAGCGGCACGAAACGCACCTGCTCGTGAAGATGGGTGACAAACCCATCAGGCGTTCGATCAATGACTTTGAGTTGCTGAACCCCATCGATGCCCACCGGCACAACCATCCGTCCACCCTCGGCCAACTGATTGAGCAACTCAGGGGGAACCTCGGTTGGCGCGGCGGTCACAATGATCCCGTCGAACGGTGCATGCACGGCCCAACCCTCGTAACCATCACCCACTTTGGTGACCGCGTTACGCAATCCTAAAGCGTTAAGTCGCTCTTTCGCGCCCGGATGCAGCGCATCGATACGCTCAATTGAAAATATCTTTCGACACAATTGAGCAAGGATGGCGGTTTGATACCCGCAGCCTGTGCCTATTTCTAAAACTCGAAGGGGATTAACCTCAAGCAATAATTGAGTCATCAAGGCCACAATGAACGGTTGTGAAATTGTTTGCCCGTGTCCGATGGGCAACGAGGTGTCTTCATACGCGCGATGCGCCAGCGCTTCATCAATAAATATATGCCTGGGGATTGAAGCAATTTGACCGAGTACACGTTCATTCTCTATCCCACGCTCTCGTAACCGCACAACCAGCCGGTCTCGAGTTCGCTGAGAGGTCATACCAATACCGCGCAAATCAAATCTACTCATTGGCTTTACTGTCGTCGAGAATATTCAATTTATCGGCAAGCAAAGCCGTTGCGTACGCACCCGGCGGCAAACTGAACTGTAGCGTGACGCAGTCCCCGTCATGGCTCGCATCGAACCCCTGCGGCACAACCATAAGCGGACGTCTGGCCTGCGTAACACCCGCAAACTCAAGCGCCGCGCAAGTATCTGCGTGGGATGCCAATGCGTGCCGCTCTATCTCCGCCGCAAGACCCGCGGTGGCCGAACGTCCACGCCCCCACAACGGCCCCGTCGGCATATTTCCCCACTCAACATCGCCATCAATCAGCTGTGCGTGATTGCCGGCAACCCTGCGCTGCTCCAAAACCGCGTTAAACAAATGGCTGCGCAACACAGACATATGCCAACCCTGACGCTTCGATCGAACAGAGCGACCTCGTTGACGACCGCTGGCAGGCTTCGCCGGCTGCGCCCCAGCCGGGCGCGGTCCTAATCCACTGTTTGCCAACCATTCTAAGGCTCGGGTGACGTTGGCACAGGAGACACGCTGGGGGCCAAAAAAATTCGGGAAACCCTCAGCCATGCTCGCCACAAGCGAGTGAACATCCGGGGCGCAATTACTGAGGCATATTTTGAATCTGTTGCCTCGATGATCGCCACGCCGGAGCTTCTTGTTGTGGCGCTGGACCTCGAGACAGCGCACATCAGGATGATCAAGTTGCCATCGGTCACCAGAAACAGGCACGCTGAACCACTGCCGCGTGACTGCATGTTTATCTTTTAACCCCGCGTAACCTACATCCTGCAACCGCAACCCATACGACTGCGCTAACTGGCTGGCCACATCAGCAGTATTGAGACTTTCTTTCTCGACATAAAAATACACATGCTCGCCTGAACCAGAGAATTCCATCCCCAGATCTTCGGTAACTTCAAAGTGCGAGGTTTGTTGTTTGATATGTGCAGTTGGCGCAGTGTTCACCGGATTACCGTTGCCCTTCTGGCGTCAGATAAAACACTTCATCGGATTTAATTAAGCCTAAATCTTCACGCGCGCGCGCTTCCAAAGCGCTATTGCCTCGTTTGAGCGCTCGAACTTCAGCCGTGAGCATCCGATTCCCTTGCTCCAGCACCTCTACTTTTGCTTCATACTGGGCCAGCTGAGCGCGCAGGCGCTCTTGTGCGAAATGCCCTGAAGGCCCGAACCAAAGGGTATATTGCAAGTAGACCAAGATCAGCGACACCATTAATACCAGCACTTTCACGGCGATTATTTACTCAAGGTTTTAACTGCTGAGCGTCCGGGATAGAACGCGGCTGCTCCCAGGTGATCCTCAATCCGCAGGAGCTGATTGTACTTCGCCACCCGATCACTGCGGCAAAGCGAACCGGTTTTAATTTGGCCTGCCCCAGTACCCACAGCCAAATCAGCAATGGTTGTATCTTCAGTTTCACCTGAACGGTGGGATATCACACTGGTATAGCCTGCTCGGGAAGCCATTGCTATGGCGTCTAACGTTTCACTCAACGTGCCGATTTGATTAAATTTTATCAAAATAGAATTGCCAACACCCTGCTCGATCCCTCTCGAGAGTATTTTTGTGTTGGTAACAAACAAATCATCACCCACCAACTGCACCCGATGGCCTAATCGATCGGTGAGCAATTTCCAGCCCGACCAATCACTCTCATCCATGCCATCTTCTACTGAGACAATTGGATGTTGATCACACAAGGCGGCCAAATAGTCGACAAAGCCCGGGGCATCATAGCTACTGCCATCGCCACTGAGTTGATACCTCGCATCGCGGTAAAATTCCGAAGCAGCACAATCAAGCGCCAAAGTAACATCCGTACCTAATTGATAACCCGCGCGGCTAACCGCTTCAGCGATGACTTCCAGCGCCTGTGCGTTAGAGGTCAGATTCGGCGCGAACCCCCCTTCATCACCCACAGCAGTTGCCAATCCCATCTCGCGCAACACCGCTTTTAGAACATGGAAAATTTCAGCACCTATTCGCAGAGCCTCTCGAAAGCTTTGGGCGCCAACCGGCTGCACCATAAACTCTTGGATATCAACGTTATTGTCGGCGTGCTCGCCACCGTTAAGAATATTCATCATCGGCACAGGCATACACATTGATGGGCCGCCAGCTAGCGCATTAATGTGCTGATACAACGGCAGGTTCTGTGCTTTGGCAGCCGCCTTGGCCGCCGCTAAGGACACCGCAAGCGTTGCATTTGCGCCCAATTTCGACTTGTTTTCCGTACCATCTAAAGCCAGCATCAAACCGTCTATTGCGCGCTGGTCTGCACAATCTTGCCCCACTAACGCCGCTGCAATTTCATTTTGCACGTGCGCAACCGCTTGAGTGACCCCTTTACCCAGATAGCGTTGCTGATCACCGTCGCGCAGCTCTAACGCTTCGCGAGTGCCGGTAGAAGCGCCCGAGGGTGCCGCGGCCCTACCCATGGCGCCATTATCGGTCACCACCTCCGCTTCAATGGTCGGATTGCCACGCGAGTCCAGAATTTCTCGCGCCACTATCGATGAAATGTTTGACCTGTCCAAGATTTCTCCTTGTGCTAAAGCTGATCTTCCAACCAAGGTTGTTGTTTGACCAAGCCATCAATGGCTTTAAGTTGTGTTAATAACGAATTCATCATACCCATGGGCCATGCATTAGGACCATCAGAACGTGCCTCATCGGGACGCGGATGAGATTCCATAAAAACGCCGGCGACCCCCGCCGCAACCGCGGCGCGCGCCAATACTGGCACCATCTCTCGGTATCCGCCGGAAACCTGCCCTAATCCGCCGGGCATCTGCACAGAATGCGTCGCGTCATAAACCACCGGGCACCCCGTCTGGCGCAGCCACGACAGACTGCGCATATCAGAGACTAGGTTGTTATAGCCAAAACTCGCCCCGCGTTCACAGACCATAACCGCTTCGTTGCCCGTAGATTTTGCTTTATCGGCGACATGAACCATATCCAGAGGCGCCAAGAACTGCCCCTTTTTAATATTGACAGGTTTGCCTTGATTACAGACATTCACGATAAAATTAGTTTGACGACACAAAAACGCGGGCGTCTGTAAAACGTCGACCACATCAGCAACCTCGTCAAGAGGGGTATCTTCGTGCACATCGGTGAGCACCGGCACTTCGAGTTCGCGCCGCACTTTTTCCAATATGCGCAGCCCCTGCTCAATACCGGGACCACGATAACTATCCAGTGCGCTGCGGTTGGCCTTGTCAAAAGAGCTCTTGTAAATAAAAGAAATGCCAAGCAAATCAGTCATATTTTTCAGCGTGGTAGCCGTTTCCATAGCCAGCTGTTCTGATTCAATGACACAGGGCCCCGCAATGACAAATAGCGGACGATTCCCGCCTATTTCAAAACCGCATAGCTGCATTTACTGAAATCCTTTTTGAAGCGTGGCCGTCGTTTGGCCCCGTTTGGCGTTAAAAAACCCAATGGCGCAACAAAACCATGATCGGCTCGCCATAAACCTCATACCCGTGAGATCAATCTGCTTGTGTGTCCTGAACATTGGCATGTTTTGAATTCGCTAAACCCGCCCTCACAAACTGCGTGAACAAAGGGTGCCCTTTGAGCGGCGTTGACGTAAATTCCGGGTGAAATTGGCAAGCTAGAAACCAGGGGTGATCTTTCAATTCAATCATCTCAACCAATTCGCCGTCCTCGGAGCGCCCAGCCACCCGCATGCCAGCTGCTTCAAGTTGTTTGACATAACGATTATTGACCTCATAACGATGTCGGTGACGCTCATGAATCACGTCGACGCCATAGATCTGCCGGGCGAGACTGCCCGCCTCTAGCAGACACGGCTGCTCGCCCAATCGCATTGTTCCACCTAGGTCACCTGAAGCAGAACGCTGTTCAGCCTTGCCTTTGGCGTCGGTCCATTCGGTAATCAAGCCAATCACCGGATGCGGTGGCGCTGCATCAATCTCAGTGCTATGCGCGCCGGTTAAGCCCGCATTATTGCGGGCGATATCAATCACGGCAGCGTGCAAGCCATAACAAATGCCCAAATAAGGTACGCGGTTTTCGCGCGCATAGCGTGCCGCTAAGATCTTGCCTTCAAAGCCTCGGCTACCGAAACCTCCCGGCACCAAAACAGCATCCACAGCCGACAACGCTCCCACGCCTTCGCGTTCCAACTCTTCCGCATCGATATAAATTATGTTGATCGCGGTGCGCGTTTGAATGCCTGCATGGGTGACCGCTTCGATAAGCGATTTATAGGCTTCGAGCAAATCTAAGTATTTGCCGACAAATGCCAGATTCAAGCCTTGTTCAGGACTGTCTTGAGCCGCAACGACCTCTCGCCAGGGTGTTAGATCACCCGCAGGGCAGTCCAATCCCAGACGCTCAACGACATAGTCGTCAAGGCCTTCCTCATGCAGCATGAGTGGCGCCTGATAAATTGTGTCGACATCCCAACTGGAAATGACCGCGCGTTCTTCGACATTGGTGAACAGTGCTATTTTGCGGCGAGCCGAACGAGGCAACGGCACTTCGGATCGACACACTAAAATATCTGGCTGCAACCCAATAGACCGGAATTCCTTGACGCTATGTTGGGTGGGCTTGGTTTTAATTTCTCCGGCTTTGCTGAGATACGGCACATAAGTCAAATGAATAAAGAGTGTCTTCGCGGACCCTACCTCGAGGCGCAACTGACGAATCGCCTCTAAAAAAGGCTGGGATTCTATATCACCAACCGTCCCACCGATTTCCACTATCAACACATCAAAACCATCCGCAACCTTGCGAATTCGGCGCTTGATCTCATCGGTGACATGCGGGATGACCTGCACCGTAGCACCAAGGTAATCTCCTCGACGCTCACGCTTGAGCACCTCAGCATAGACGCTGCCTGTGGTGAAATTGTTATCCCGAGTTAACCGCACACTCGAAAATCGCTCGTAATGCCCCAGATCAAGATCTGTTTCGGCTCCATCAACGGTTACAAATACCTCACCGTGTTGAATGGGGCTCATAGTACCCGGATCAACATTGATGTAAGGATCCATTTTTAACACGTTGACTTTAAGGTCGCGCGCTTCCAATTGAGAGGCGAGAGAAGCGGTGATGATGCCCTTGCCGAGCGACGAAACAACACCACCGGTTACAAAAATATATCTTGTCATGAAAACCCATCTATCAAGTGCATCCAAACCTCCTTCACCCAACAGTCCTGTGTTTAAAACATTCAGCCTTCAACGGGCCAACAAGCCTGTATATAAAACAATCAGCGAAGAGAATCTCAGGCCAAATTGGCCTGACCGAGATGGCGTTGTAGGTTAACAAAGGAGGCTTATAAGCTCAATCTTGAGACACACTTATTACCCGCTTATTTCCGTTTTTTGCTCTATTGAAGGTGCCCAGTGAGCGACACATAATTGCGATTCATCCGGCGCGGGCCTATTTACCGCGGCCAAACCGGGCACACAAACCAATTTTTCACGAATAAAGAGCAACGGATAAAACGGTCGATTCCACGGTGGCACCTTTGCGGTATTAAATATCTGCTTTAAAGAACGTGCACCACTCTGGTCGCCTAAGCGCTCTCCTCCACGCCGAAAACCCACCCGCATCGGTCCCGAATAAACAAAAGTATGCGGCGAGGACATGACCGCAACTTCTAACGATAAAACGCCGTGGTCCAAGCTTAGTTTTTCACCAAGGCGCAACAATTCAGTGGGCTCGGATGGATCATTAAATGCCTTGACGAAGTGCAGATGGTCAGCGTACGCATAGAGGGATGCAGATTCACCACAGTGCAATTGCGCCAAGCTCGTTTGCGTCATCTGCCGGCAAAATTCGGTCAGCGCTCGATCACTCACGGTATAGAAATGCCGCGCATTGAGATAACTCCGCAACCAGGCCAACCGTGCAGCCAAAGACTCAGGCAACGCCGTTAAGGCCACCTGATCAGGATATTTAGCTACTTCATGCGCCAACGCTTGGTCACTGCCTCTTTGCACCCACACCACGCGCTCTACCGCACCATGTAGGTCCCGCCATCGCTTCTGCAGCAACGGTAAAATTTCATGTCTTAGAAAGTTACGTGCCAGTTTAACATCCGCGTTGCTGCCATCTTCGACCCAAGTCGCGCCATGTGCGCGCACATAATCAATCAGTTTAGCTCGCGGCAACGGCAACAGAGGCCGCCGAAAACCGCCCTCTCCCAAGCGACCTTTGGCCCGCATCGGCAAAAGCCCACGGCCCTGAAATAACCGGTAAAGCACGGTTTCCATCTGGTCTGACTGGTGATGCCCCAACAACAGCACATCAGTTTGTTGTACGTATTTCGCAAATAACTGATAGCGCGATTCACGGGCATTGGCCTCTAAATTACCAGCCACCGCCACATCCGCGGCAACACTCAAACACTGAATTTGTTTTTCCCTGCAAAAGCGCTCGACTTGGCGCTGCCAATTCGCAGCCGCTGGCTGCAAATTATGATTAACATGCAGCGCAATTAGCTCCACATCAAAGGGTAACTCGGCTATAACCGCCTGAGAGGCCAGCAAGAGCGCGGTCGAATCAACGCCGCCACTAAAGGCAACCCAAACCCGTTTGGGCTGTGATGACACCAATGCATGAGTTACCAATGCCTCTATAGGCGAGCGTATATCTTCAGCCGGAGTAACTCCGTTATCACCAGACGCTATCGACATCAGATCCTCCCTTAAGAACGGGTGTAATCCAGCCGCGCACAATCATCGAATTCACGGTTCAAGTGCCTTAACAGTTCATCATGCGCCTGCACCTGCCAATTCTCTCCCAAATGAATACGTGCCTGGGCATCACTCGCGGCGTACCAGACTTTAATGGGACAGCCGTCAGTTGAAGCACGATAAGGTGTAATCACTTGCTTGAGCCGAGCACCGAAATTTGAGGGCAGCTGATTCTGACGAAAATCGATCACCACACCTTCGCTGAATTTCTGACGAGCTTGCGCAATCGAATAGACTTTTTCCGCGCGCAAAGCCAATCCACCTGAAAAATCGTCAGCTTGCACTTCCCCCTCAATCACCAAAAGCTCATCTTTTACAATTTTTGACCCAAATTTTTCAAAGGCCTCCGGAAACAACGAGACCTCAAGACGAGCACTGCGATCATCCAAAACCAGAAAACACATGGGTGCGCCCCGCCGACTTTTCATCACTCGCGAGCTCACGACCATGCCACTGACCCATTGCGTCTTTTTTTCAGCACGCAGATCGTTAATTTTACGTTTGCAAAAAAAACGCAGCTCATGCTCATAGTCACCAATCGGATGCCCGGTGAGATAAAGCCCAAGCGCGTCTTTTTCACCCTGCAAGCGCTCACGATTGGACAGCGGTGGGGCCGACACTGGGTCAACACGGTCATCCGTTTTAGCGCCGTCTATACCACCAAACATATCAGTAATCCCAGCCGCCGCATCATTGGCCTGTTGCTCGGCGCTGTGCAGCGCTAGCGGCAATGTCGCTCGAAGCCGCGCACGGATGGCATTCAAATCTTCTTCAGGACCACCAAATTCGTCCATTGCACCCGAAGTAATCAGCGCCTCGAGCACACGTTTATTAAGTTTCTTGCCATCTATACGGCGACAAAAATCATATAAATCCACAAATTTTCCGGCCGCTCGCGCTTCAACAATTGCGGCAACGGGTCCTTCACCCACTCCCCTGACCGCGCCTAAGCCATATACAATTCGATTATCTTCTGCCGAAAATCGGTATTCACTGAGATTCACACTTGGCGGCAAAAGCGCCACCTCCATCTGACGCAGTTCATCCACCAAGATGACAATTCGATCAATATTCTGCATTTCAGCGGAAAGGTTAGCCGCCATAAATGCCGCCGGATGATGCGTCTTTAACCACGCGGTTTGAAAACTAACCACCGCATAAGTCGCAGAGTGCGATTTGTTGAATGCATAACCGGCAAATTTTTCCATGAGATCAAAAATCTCGTTAGCCAGCTTTGAATCGATGCCATGATCTGCCGTACCGGTCAGAAATTGGTCACGCACCCGCGCCATCTCTTCGGGCTTTTTCTTGCCCATCGCCCGCCGCAACAAATCCGCTTGGCCTAAACTGAAACCCGCCAGCTCCTGCGCCACTTGCATCACCTGTTCTTGGTATAGGACAACGCCATAGGTGCCCTCCAATACAGGCTCCAGCTTTTTGTGCGGATAGACCACAGGCTCTATCTTATGCTTTCTATTGATATAGTCCGCATCAGCGCCAGACTGCAGTGGGCCGGGTCGAAACAATGCCACCAATGCGATAATGTCATTGATATTGTCCGGCTTTAACTTCGCGATAAGGTCTTTCATGCCGCGAGATTCAAGCTGGAATATTCCGGTGGTATCCGCCGCTCGCAACAACTTAAACGTGGCTGGGTCATCTAGCGGAATACGCGCGATATCTATAACCGGTTCACCCTCAGCGCGGCTGGCATTAATCGCCTGGACCGTCCAATCAATGATGGTTAACGTCTTGAGGCCCAAAAAGTCAAACTTGACCAAGCCTGCGCGCTCAACATCGTCTTTGTCGAATTGAGACACCAACGCGCCACCTAATTCTTCTGTGTAAAGCGGCACAAAATCAGTGAGCGCACTCGGCGCGATGACAACGCCTCCGGCATGACGGCCCACGTTACGCACAATGCCTTCCAGCTTGTACGCCATATCCATGATCTCACCAGCTTCATCAGAGCTTTCGACAAACGTCTTTAAATCTGAACTTTCCTCCATCGCCTTGTTCAGCGTCATGCCAACTTCAAACGGAATCAGCTTAGACAATTTATCGGCTAACCCATAAGGTTTGCCCTGAACTCTCGCGACATCTCTCACCACGGCCTTGGCCGCCATGGTGCCAAAAGTGATGATTTGACTGACCGCGTTTTGCCCGTAATGCTCACTCACGTGCGCAATCACCCGGTCGCGACCTTCCATACAAAAATCCACGTCAAAGTCAGGCATTGACACCCGCTCTGGATTCAAAAAACGCTCAAATAATAAATCATATTCCAGCGGATCCAGATCCGTAATCTCTAGACAATAAGCAACCAGTGAACCTGCCCCGGAGCCGCGTCCGGGACCCACAGGAATAGCCTCTTTTTTGGCCCAGGCGATGAATTCCATGACAATTAGAAAATAGCCTGCGAACCCCATCTGGTTAATGACGTTCAACTCAAAATCTAAGCGCGCTTCATAATCCTGCAAGCTGGCATCTTGCGCCAACAAACCTCGATCTGCGATTCGTCTAGCTAACCCTTCTTGAGCGGTCTGCTGCAAAAAACTTTCTAGCGTGGCGTCGGCCGGGATAGGATAATCGGGTAGATAATAGGTGCCCAATTCGACTGGGACGCTACATCGCTTGGCAATTTCAACCGTATTAGACAACGCCTCAGGCAAATCAGAAAACAGCTCAGTCATCTCTTGAGTGGTCTTTAGATATTGTTGATCACTATAGCGACGCTCGCGCCGCGGATCGTCCAACGCTCGCCCTTCAGCGATACAAACGCGCGTTTCATGAGCTTCATAATCCTGCGCCTGCATGAAACAGACATCGTTAGTCGCCACCACACCGACGTTCAGTTGTGAGGCAATATCGACCAAGCGATGCAGCACAGCTTCTTCATCAGAGCGCCCCGTACGCGTCAACTCCAAATAATAACGGTCTCCAAAAACCTGTTTCCATTGATTAACGCGATGCACTAGAGGCGACGGATCGTTATTCTGCGCAAGATGCCACAAGTGGCCGGCAACACCGCCAGAGAGGGCAATCAACCCTTCGTTTGCGGCAAAGACATCGGCCTGCGACAGACGGCCCCGCTCAGCGACGGTGGTATAACCGGCGGACACTAACTTAAGCAGATTGGCGTACCCGACTGGATTCATCGCGAGCAGAACCAAGCGCTTGCCGGTTTGCTCATCCTCATCAATGGCCACCACGCGCACCTCTGCGCCAAGTAAAGGCTTAATTCCTTGACCCAAGCAAGCCTCGTAAAATTTGACCAGTCCAAACAGATTACCCGCGTCAGTTAGCGCCAATGCCGGAAAATCTTCCGCCGCCAAATGCTTCACCAGCGGTTTCACTTTCAACAAACTGTCTGCCAGTGAAAATTCGCTATGCACGTGTAAATGTATAAATTGTGTGCTGTGCGGGCTCATCTCGCCTCCCGCTGGGCTTCGTTGATCCCCAATACGTGGCGCACAGGCCCAAAACTTCTCCTGTGGTGAGGTGTCACACCGTGCACCGCTAACGCCGCCATATGAGCTTTGGTCGGATAACCTTTATGCTTGGCAAAACCGTATTCGGGATAACGTAGATCCAGCGCCACCATTTCTGCATCACGGGCAACTTTAGCTAAAATAGAGGCGGCACTGATTTGCGGTATTTTCTTATCGCCTTTCACAACAGCGACGCTGGGGACATCAAAACAAGGCGTTTTGTTTCCGTCGATCAAAATCAAATTCACTGGCACAGATAGTTGTCTAAAGGCTCTTTGCATCGCCACGTGACTCGCACGCAAAATATTCAGTTCATCCACCTCGGCCACGCTGGCCCAACCAACAGCGGAGTCTAAGGCGCGCTGCTGGATCAACAGCGCCAAATCTTCACGTCGAGCAGGCGATAACATTTTAGAGTCTTGCAGCGCCGCTATTGGCCGATTCGGATCCAACAATACCGCCGCTGCAACCACTGGTCCCGCTAGCGGACCTATGCCAACTTCGTCTATACCGGCATGCAGACCCGCTTGCCAAGGCCCAAGCGCATACTCTGTCATCGAACATACGCTCGATTAAACAAAGGTCTGATTAAAACAGCCGAGGCAACCCCGATTTTACAGCGGCAATCCATCTTGCTCCCGAGCAACAAACTATGGCGAATGGCCAAGTAACTCTAGCACGGCAGCAGCAGCCTTGGCATCCGCACCCTGACCTAATTGAGCGTGCAAATGCACCGCTGCCTCTGCGTAGTCACGACTGTTACGTGCCTTGTGCAATTGCTGTTCGAGGGCTTTTGCCAGCGCAGGCCCAGTGGCGGCGTCTTGCAACAACTCCGGCACTAGTTCTCGACCGGCTAAAATATTCGGTAACGCCACATAAGGCGTCCGCACAACCCGCTTGGCCAACTGATAACTCAATGCCCCTAAGCGGTAACCCACAACCATCGGGCAACGCAACAACATTGCCTCTAGCGTACTGGTGCCGGATTTTACCAGCGCGATATCTGCTGCGATCAAGGCTCGACGTGCATGGCCATCATAGAGCGTCACCCGTAATCCTGGAGCACCCACCAGCGCCTGTTCTATGCGCGCACGCAACGCCGGACGTAAGCAGGGAATCACAACCATCGTGTTCGGATGAGCCTCACTGAATAATTTTGCGGCGGCCAAAAACGGCTCGATCATCAATGCCACCTCGCCGGACCGACTGCCGGGCAAAAGCGCCAGAACTGTCTGCTCGTCTTCAATCTCCAGCGCAACCCGGGCAGCGGCTCGAGCCGACCCGTCAACCGACCCGGGAGAGATCTCATCCGCAAGCGGATGGCCCACAAACTCCGCCTTGACCGGCAAACCCAGATAAAAGTCGGGTTCGAAAGGGTATAAACAAAAGAGCAAGTCGGCACTTTTAGCCACCCTTTTTGTACGACCCGCGCGCCAGGCATATACCGACGGACTCACATAGTGAATCGTTTTTATCCCTCGCCGCTTCAGCGCGGCTTCTAAAATGAAGTTGAAAACATTGAAATCGATCCCAACAAACACATCAATATCGGCAGCGACAAATTCATTGATTAAATGACGCAACAGCAGGACCAGCCGGGGTAGCTGTAAAATTGGATCGCGGAAACCGTTAACCGCCAATGAGTCAATATCAGCAAAGCATTGCAATGCTTGGGCTTGCATGTGCGGCCCACCCACACCCATAAATTGAATGGGCTCTTGATCATTACTGCACCGCGACTGCAAAGCACGCATCAAACCGGCCCCTAGGGCGTCACCAGAGGGCTCGCCTGCCAGAATACCCACCTTCAAGGGCACAGGAATAACCTTGCCTTATCAGTCACTCGCGCGACGCAGAACGTCCTCGAATGATTCCTACCGTGGAGGATTCAATCGAGCTTACAAACATATCAACTTCAGGCTCACTCTCTCTCGTTGCAGCCAGCGCAGCTAAGGCATCTTTTAACAACAACTCTCTGCGGTAGACCAACCGATAAGCGTTGCGCAATGCCTGTATTGAATTTTTTTGGTAGCCCCGCCGCTTCATCCCTTCAATGTTAAGCCCCACCGCAGATGCTGGGTTTCCACTGACCGTCACAAATGCGGGCACATCTTTGAGCACCAAACTCATGCCTGCAATGTGGGTATGGGCGCCGATCTGGCGAAACTGAGGCACGCCACTGTATCCGCCAAAATTAGCATAATCACCAACCGTCACATGCCCAGCAATTGAGGCATTATTCGCCATAACCACATGGTCACCCACCACACAGTCGTGCCCGATATGCACATAGGCCATCAATAAACAGTGCTTACCCACTGTCGTTCGACCAGTGCCTCCAGCGGCCATACCCCGATGGATGGTAACCCCTTCCCTGATAACCGTATGCTCACCAATATCGCAAAACGTTTCTTCACCAGCAAAAGCAAACGCAGGCGTATCCTCGCCGACGGTTGAAAATTGAAATATTTTCACGCCAGCACCAATTTTTGTTGGGCCTTTCAAGACAACATGAGAGGCGACCTGGACCCCATCACCCAACTCGACATGCGGACCGATGGTTGTCCATGGGCCAACAGAAACGTCCTGGCCCAACTTGGCTGAAGGATCAATTATCGCCCGCGGATCGATCATGCTCGCTGCTCAACCACCGATAAAATCGCAGAACAGGCCAATTCGCCGTCTACGTAGGCTGAACAGTCAAACTTCATCATGATAGTCCGGTTCGCTAGAATTTTGCTGCGCATGTCCAGCCGGTCGCCTGGTATCACCGGCCGACGAAATCGAGCTTTCTCAACGCCACCGAACAAATAGTTAACCCCATCCACGGGCAAAACTCCCTTGGTTTCGAAAGCCAAGACGCCCGACAACTGCGCCATAGCCTCGAGTATGACCACACCGGGTAAAATTGGTTGCCCTGGAAAATGGCCATTAAACATCTCCTCATTAATGGTGACGTTTTTGAAGCCCTCAACAGACTCACCAACAACCAATTGGGTGACCCGATCCACCATTAAAAACGGGTACCGATGCGGTAAATAGGCAAATAATTCGTTAATGATTTTTCCACCGGAGGCCCTGTCGGTCATAGCATTGCTCACAAAATTTAAGAGGTTTGAAAAGAGTTTATTTGTTTTGCAGGATTTCCAGCGACTTTACCCGCTTGAACAGTTGATCCAATGCGGAAAAGCGCAGCGCGTTGCGACGCCAAAGGCTGTGTTCGTGCACGACAACCGTACCAGAATAAACGCCCGGCGTAGTGATCGACTGCGTCACCGGAGTATAGGCCGTGACCATCACGTGATCACACAAAGTCACAGGTTTACTCCCGCCAACACCCACACCGCCGGCGAGCACACAATGACGCCCAATCACTGAGCTACCTGCAATACCCACACATCCACAAAGCAGCGAGTGCGCGCCCACGCGGCAATTATGGCCTACCTGCACCTGATTATCGATTTTAACCCCATCTTCGATAACGGTATCCTCTATGGCGCCACAATCGATTGTGCTCGACGCACCGACACTCACGTCTTCGCCGATCCAAACACCTCCCAATTGCGCAATCTCGTGCAGGTGCCCCTGCTGATCCGGCGTGTAGCCAAATCCATCCGCACCAATCACACAGCCACTGTGCAGTATGCTGCGGGCGCCAACTTTCACGTCGTTGTAGAGCGTACTTCGAGCATGCAAGGTAACATCTGCGCCCAAAACGCAGCGTTCCCCCAGACTACTGTAGGGGAAAATCCGCACGCCCGGGCCAATCGAACACCCGTTGCCGATCACCACGCCAGCGCCAATTGACGCCCCGGCATCAATCTGACAATCGTCGCCAATCAGGGCACTGGGATGCCTGCCCACATTTAGGTGATCTTTGGATTTAAACAGCTGGGATACACTGGCGAATGCCAGATAAGGATTGTCAACAATCAGTGCAGGTACTGGGCAGTTTTGCGCATCTTGCGCCTTTAATATGACGGCACCAGCTCGAGTCTCCTTCAACAAAGGGCGATAACTTGGACTGGACAGATGACTGACCTGCGACGGTGTAGCATTTTGCAAGCTACCCAGCCCCGTTATCTCAAGCTCCACATTTCCGACTGTTTGCGCACCAATGTGGTCAGCAATATCAGCGAGGGTATGCACAATTTTGCAACCCAAATTAGTCGCGCTGTTCGTTCATCTTTTCCGTAACGCGACGCGTAATGTCCCACTTGGAATTCGCATACTGCAACGCATTAGGCGCCATGATGAAGTCGATCTGATCCACCTGCACAATATCTTTCAACACAGTGTCAAATTTTGGTGCCAACGCCTGCAAAATTTCTTGACGCTTATCCTGCACTTCTTTTTGCAATCGCTGCGACCGAAACTGCAGATCGGCCTGCAAGTCCTCTATGTCTTTTTGCATTTTGCGCTGCTCGCTGGCGGCCATGACTTCACCGTCTGTCTGAAGTTTGGTGCCAAGACTTTGCATCTCTTCCGCCATACTTCGCAGTTCATTTTGCTCAACTTCCATCTCTTTATTTGCGGCGTCTACCAACAACTTTGCTTCATCACTTTCTAATATGGCACGAACAGAGTCCAACACCACAATCTTGACTTCCGCATGCACAACGCCCGTCATGAACGTGACACTGACAATCGCCAGTTGCAAAAGTTTTTTAATCATCACCCACTCCTACTCAACGCCCTAAAAACAGGCAAAATTCTCAAGGGATAATTCCCCCGAGCTACTAGTGGCCAGTATTCTACCTCAGAAAGTACGACCAAGTTCAAACTGAAACCGTTCTTCTTCATCAAAATCCTGTGTTTGAAACGGCTTGGCTATCGCAAACGTCATCGGACCAAGGCCTGTCAGCCAACTGACCCCAAATCCCACAGAATAACGCAGTTGATCAACATCAAAGCCAAAACAGTTCACCGCAACCTTCGCACATCGGGTGTTAAACACATTACCGACGTCGAAGAAAATAGCCGGACGAAATTGACGATTATCCTCAACAAACGGAAACGGGAAAATCAACTCCGCCGTAGCCTCGATCAACAGGTTACCGCCTAAGGGGTCACCGTCATCATCGCGAAAGAAAATAGGTTGACCATTCTCATCTAACGGAGCGGTACTTCGCGGTCCTAATGTCGAGTTTTCAAACCCTCGAATTGAGCCAAACCCTCCTGCAAAGAAATTTTCGTAAAACGGCAGTTGCCCCGTCGATCCATAACCATCACCAAAACCCAACTCAGTGCGCAATCGCAGGGTAAATGTTTGCGTTAGCGGAAAATATCGCTCGGCCGTATAGTTTATTTTGTAGAAATTCAGATCACTTCCCGGTACTGCCATCTCAAAGGCAAAGCTTTGCGAGGTACCCCGATCTGCAAAAATCCCTCGGTTCAAAGTCGAACGGCTCCAGGACAGATTCGCCTTATAATTAATCGACTCCTCTCCCTCGGTGCGGATGAAATTGGATATCTCCAGTGCTGCAAAGCGCCCTTCGGTAATGTCCGTCCATTCCGCAAGCAAGCCAAAATTAATGCGCTGCACTTCCCCTATCGGGAAGCCAAAAGACACACCCAGACCCGCTGCGTCGGTTGAGTATCGCGCTATATTTCGCTGATCATAGTCAAGACGGCGCAAAAATAGGTTAAATCCACGACTCACCCCATCCATCGTGAAATAAGGGTTGTAGTAATTAAAGTTCACCGATTTCTGATAATCGGAGGAGCTCAAACCCACTCCCAAGCTGTTACCAGAACCCAGCACATTAGATTGTTGGTAGTTGCCGCCCAAAATCAAGCCGGTGCCCTGTGCATAGCCCAAAGTCGCCGAAATGCTTCCCGAAGGCTGCTCCTCAACGGTAAAATTGACATCAATTAGATCATCGGTTCCCGGTACTTGGGGCGTTTCGACGTCTACGCCTTTGAAATATCCTAGCCTCTGCAGGCGCATCTTCGATCTGTCAATTTGGGCCGTCGACGCCCAACCACCTTCCATCTGGCGCATTTCTCGCCGCATCACTTCGTCTTGTGTCAGCTGATTGCCGGTGAACGTGATCCGATTGACATATGCACGCTTCCCGGAATTCACGAAAAATTCGATATCAGCGGTACCGTCGTCATTCAGTTTTGGCACGCCGCTGGCGGTTGCAAACGTGAATCCGCCGTTGCCAAGGGCCGCAGTCATACGGTCTTCAGAGGCTTTGATCCGGGCTTGCTCAAACTGTTGGCCGGAGGCAACCACCAGTAAGCGCTCCAAATCCTCTACTTTGACATCGCCAAGTTCTCCCAGCACATTGACTTCACCTATCGTATAGACCCTACCCTCATCAACCCCGATCGTGATATACACTTGGCTGCGATCCGGCGTAATACTGACCTGCGTTGAATAAATATCAAAGTCTGCAAATCCCTGATTTTTGTAAAACGCTTCCAGCGTCTCCAGATCACCTGATAATTTTTCTCGTGAGTACTTATCGTCGTTCTTATAAAACGACAATAAACTCGGATGCTGCAACTCCAACTCATCCAATAATTCTTCATCGGAGAACTTCTCAGCACCGACGATATTCAGGTGGCGAATCCCTGAATTTTTGCCTTCCTCAATAAGAATCTTCACATCAACCCGGTTGCGCGGTAGATCTTCGATTTCGGTTTCAATAGACGCGCCATAGCGTCCCTGGGCGACATACTGTCGCTCTAATTCAAGCCCCACCCGCTCCAAGGTCGCCTGCTTGAAAATTTCACCCTCACTTAACCCTTGCTGCTTGAGGCCATCAAGCAATGCCTCTGTTTGAATTGCTTTGTTACCGTCGATTTCGATGGATTCGATCGCCGGGCGCTCGACCATGGTCACAATCAAGACACCGTCATCTCGGGCCAAGCGAACATCTTTGAAAAATCCGGAGGCAAACAACGATCGCACAACATCGCGCGCGCCCATCGCGTCCAACCGATCACCAACCGTCACGGGTATCAAGTTGAATACCGTGCCGGCTGACACCCGCTGCAACCCTTGTAACCGTACATCGGTCACCATAAAACTGGGCGCTTGCGCTGCTTGAATACCACCGCTGAGCAGCACAAGGAGCAGACAAAATGCACCTATGACTGTCGGCTGCAAAGGTTTGATGCCTGATCTTGGAGAACCAAACAACAACCAAAAGCCATAGGATGCCATTGAGTTTGCATGGCGTTGGACATTTTGGCTCATGACGTTGTATCCCTACCCAATCCGCTAAAAAAGACGCAATAAATCATTATAAGTCGCAAAAACCATCAGGGTGCCGACCAAGAATAGCCCGACTTGGACACCAAACACTTGAATTCGCTCGGGTACTGGCTTACCCATCACCAACTCTGCCGTATTAAACACCACATGGCCACCATCTAAAATCGGAACTGGCAGAAGGTTAAACACGCCCAGAGACACACTCAAAAACGCTAAAATACCCACAAAAGAACGCCAGCTGTAGCGCGCAGAATCACCTGCAACCTGAGCGATACTGATTGGCCCGGATAAATTTTTCACCGAAACCTGCCCGGTGATCATTTTTTTCACGATCGACAAAATCAGTACTGATTTTTCCCAAGTTTCTTGTATCGCCACCGGCACAGCATCTAACGGTCCATATTCCACCAGTGCCTGCGACGGATAAACACCGATAACACCCACTTCAGACCCATCGTCAGCCAGACGTGCTTCTGGCGTCACCGTTAATTGACGCAGCGTACCGCTGCGGTAAAGCTCCAACGTAATTCGCCGATCTGGTGCGGCCTGAATTTCCGCCACCCAGTCTCGCCAATACGTCACCGGGCGACCGTCTACCGAGACCACAAAGTCGCCCCGCTGCAAGCCAGCCCGATCAGCCGGTGCGTCCGCCACTAAATCACCCACCAAACTTAACGCAGTTGGCGTCAACCCCAATGAAGCTAAGACATCAGGCTCTCCAACCCCCTCATGCCAAGCTTCGATCGGCAAACGCACGGTTTTTTGAACCCCGGTTAACAGTTCTGTCACGCCGACTTCAATGTCCCCGGTCTCTCCCAATCGATCGGTCAGGGCCAGGCCAATGTCTTGCCATGCTCGAACAGGTTTGCCGTCAACGGCGGTAAGCTGAACCGGTGAGGTAATCCCAGCAAGCGCCGCGGGGCTGTCAACCTCTCCCCCGGCAATCACCGGTGTGGCATTTAAACTGCCAGCCACTGCCAGCGCCCAATAAACAACAATCGCCATCAAAAAATTGGCCATGGGACCGCCTAAAGCGATTGCGACGCGCCAAGCTGGATGCAGTTCCATATAAGACAACGATCCCTCCGGCCGTTCGGCCGCCGAATCAGCCTCGCGCTCATCATACATGCGCACATAACCACCCAGAGGGAAAACCGCCAGCGTGAAATCCGTGCCCCGTCGGTCTCGCCAGGTCACCAGCGGACGGCCAAAGCCGACAGAGAACCGCACAACCCCCACTCCCGAAAAACGGGCTACAAGGTAATGACCAAACTCATGAATGGTGACTAGCAGCCCAAGTGTTGCAAAGAAAGCCAGAGGATAGTGCAGCATGTCCACGAGTTAAATTTCTACCATTTTGCGTTGTATGAGCTGGGCGGGGAGCATTATATAGAGTTCCGAAAGTAAATTGGATTACAGTGTGTATCGTCAGTTCCACAACACGAGCTATCTTTCCACATATGGCAACATCAGGACGCTAAGATCAACGCAAAAACCGGTAAAATAGCCAGTTGTGAATCAATCCGATCTAGTACCCCGCCATGCCCAGGCAAAATCGTTCCTGAGTCTTTGACACCGGCCACGCGCTTCATCACGCTTTCGAAAAGATCCCCAAATATGGAAACAACCACCAAAGCCGCAATAATAAGCAGCCAACTTAGGCTCCGTTCGCCCAGCGCAACTGCGCCCAGACCACATACCAGCATAGCCACAGCCATACCGCCCACCGCACCTTCCCAGGTTTTGCCCGGACTGACAGCTGGTGCCAGTTTGTGTCGACCGAACCTGCGGCCCGTAAAATAAGCCCCAACGTCCGCTGCTACCGCAATACACAGGCACCACAGCAACCACAATTGCCCTTGCGGTTGATCACGAATCACCACCAACGCGACCCATGCAGGCAACAAAACAGACAAACCCAAAAGGATCATGAAGCCGCGGGAAGTGAACGCGCGTTGACCACGAGGTGCCATGAGTACCGTGATGGCGGCAAAAAACCAAACACCGCATCCCAAACGCAGCATATCCTCGTAGACGTCAACCCTGCCATAAAAAAGCCACGCAATCAGTCCAAACAGTGCGACAAATGCCATCTTTTGGGAGCGGGAGCGCAGACCAGCCAGATGCGCCCATTCATAACCCCCAATTGCCGCCAAAAGCCAGAAGCCGACGGCTAATGCCGGTGCGGACAAAGCGAAAATTGAGAAAAGTACCATTCCCACCAAAGCAACCGCTGTTATGACGCGCAGACGTAACATTCGACTCAACGCCCACCGAATCGACGTTTTCTGGACGCATATTCTTTCATCGCTGCATCAACAGCAGCTTCATCAAAGTCTGGCCAGAACAGATCAGTAAAATACAGTTCTGTATAAGCGAGATTCCATAATAAAAAATTGCTGATTCGATGGTCGCCACCGGTGCGAATCAGTAAATCTGGGTCGGGTAGATAGGACAGCGACGTTGCCCGCGCAAAGTTTTCCTCGTCAATATCATGAGGTTTGATCTCCTCTGCTTGGACCAAGTGCGCCAATCTCCGCGCGGCTTCAACGATATCCCAACGCCCACCAAAATTAACCGCTACGGTGAGATTCAAACGATCATTGCTTTGAGTCAACACTTCACAGTGCGTCATTCTTTCTTGCATATCAGCTTGAAACCGACTTCGCTCACCAATAAAACGCAACCGCACGCCGCGTCGATGCAGTTCGTCAATATCGTGATCCATGACACGGCGCATGAGATCCATCAGAAGCCTCACCTCAGGTGGCGGACGCCGCCAGTTTTCGGTGCTAAACGCAAATAAAGTAAGGTTTTTGACCCCCGCCTGCGCACAATGTTCTGCAACCTCTCGCACTCTCTGCGCCCCCGCACGATGCCCAGCCGCACCCGGCATTTTCCGCGCCGAAGCCCAACGATGGTTGCCATCCATTATAATGGCGATATGGAGGGGGATATCTCCCGGTGCATTCATACTGAGGGTTTAAAAATCCATTAAATCGGACTCTTTCGCGGCCAACGCGGTGTCAACCTGCGCTACTCGCTTGTCGGTGACCTTTTGGATTCGATCTTCAGCACGCCTGGCATCGTCTTCGGTCGCTTCCTTTTCTTTAACCAGCTCGCGCACATCCGCAATGGCCTCTCGGCGAATATTTCGAATCGAAATACGCGAATTCTCAGCTTCTGCTTTGGCTTGTTTTGCAAGATCTCGCCGGTTTTCTTCTGTCAGTGGCGGCAACGGCACCCTAATCACATCACCCGATGATACGGGTGTTATGCCAATATCACTTTTCAAGATGGCCTTTTCAATGATCGGCACTAACGGCTTTTCCCAAGGTGATACAGCCAGCGTACGCGCGTCTTCGACCGAGACTGACGCAACCTGATTTAACGGCGTCGGCGCACCATAATATTCGACGAATACGGTATCTAAGAGCGACGGATTGGCACGTCCTGTCCGAATTTTTGCAAATGCATGTTGCAACGCATCGAGCGTTTTACCCATTCGTTCGTCGGCGTCTTCAACTATTTCCTCAATCACGGCGCTATCCAACCCCATATTTATGTTATCTATTCGCCCGGCTACAAACGTCTTATCTGGCCCAGCGTGCCCACCATACCTCCTCTGTCGAGGCGCGCAAGCCTAAACTTCGCTCACGATTTGCGTGCCTACGTCCCGCCCTTGAGCCAAATCAACCAACGCATCGGCTTGGTTCATATCAAACACCACCAGCGGCATGCTGTTTTCTTTACACAATACAATCGCCGTCAAGTCCATAACGCCCAAACCAAGCGCTAACACCTGATCATAGGTAATGGCCTTAAACTTTCGTGCATTCGGATTTTGTTTGGGATCTGCATCATATACACCGTCAACATTAGTTGCCTTGAGAACAGCATCGACGCCTAGCTCGACACCACGCAAACATGCGGCGGTGTCAGTGGTGAAAAAAGGATTACCGGTCCCCCCGCTCAGTATGACGACCTTGCCGTCAACCATATCCTCAAGCGCTGAATCTCGGTGGTAACCCCGCGCGACGCCAGCAATCCCAACAGACGAATAAAGTTGGTTGGGAACCCCTGCCTGTGTGAGAAAATCACCCATCGCCAGGCCGTTCATTACCGTCGCCAGCATACCCATGCGGTCCCCGACCACACGATCCATACCTGCTTGCGCTAGAGCCTGCCCCCTAAACAGGTTACCCCCGCCAAGCACTAAAGCAACCTCAGCGCCTGAATCGACCAACCGCCCTATATCGAGGCTCATGCGGGCCAATACCTCACTGGAAAGGCCATAGCCGGCCTCGCCGCCTAATGCTTCGCCACTGAGTTTAAGCAGCAGGCGAGCCAATGTCAGTTACTGGAGCCGAGTTGTGCCGCAACTTCAGCGGCAAAGTCCGCCGCCTCAACCTCTATACCTTCACCGACCTCGAAGCGTTCGAACCCGACTACGGAGACGCCCGCGCTGTTAGCCAAGGCACTGATCTTCTGATTGGGGTCTTTCACAAAAGGCTGATCTACCAAACTGACCTCAGCAAGGTACTTCTTAATGCGGCCTTCAACCATCTTTGCAACAATTTCCTGCGGCTTACCACTGTCCTGCGCCTGAGTCAGATAAATTTCGCGCTCCTTGCTCAAAACCTCCGCCGGCACGTCGCTGCTGTTGACCACCATCGGGTTGATTGCCGTCACGTGCATTGCAATATCTCGCCCAACCTCGTCGGCCTGTGCAGAAAGCTGCACCAGAGCACCCTTACGGTTGTCGCCATGTAGGTAACTGCTGATACCGCCCTCGGCTGAATCGAGCACCTGAATCCGTCGAACCGTAATATTTTCGCCGATCTCCTGCACCAGCGTTTCCCGCTCTGCATCGAGGCTCGGTGACAAGACAGCACCCAGGCTCGTATCCTCAGCTGCAAACGCGATGTCCACCACCTTGTTAACAAAAGCGATGAATTTCTCGTTTTTGGCAGCGAAGTCCGTCTCAATGTTGACTTCGATAATCGCGCCGCGCGTGCCGTCTGCAGCGACTTTGATCGCCAGTAAGCCATCTGCCGTTGTTCTGCCAGCTTTCTTAGCCGCTTTCAACGCACTCGATTTGCGCAATTCATCAATGGCCTTCTCAAGATCACCATCTGTTTCCTGTAACGCTTTTTTGCAGTCCATCATGCCGAGCCCTGTTCGGTCTCGGAGCTGTTTAACCAATGCCGCAGTAATTGCCACGTTGTTTACTCCTTGTTTTCAACCGGATCGGGGGTTGGTGTCGCACTCAATGCAGCTGCCTGCTCGTCCTGTTCCGCAAATGCTTCTTCCACCGAGGCTCTGACGCCTTCAGATATCTCGGTCACCGGCGCAGCGCCAAGGTTTGCATCAGCATCGACTTCAACAAACTCATTGGGGTCAACCTTCAGTGAGGCCTGACTTTGACCTACCGCAATGGCATCCGCTGCGGCAGTAATATAAAGGCGAATCGCTCGGATCGCATCATCGTTGCCAGGGATCACATAATCCACGCCATCGGGATCGCTGTTGCTGTCCACGACACCGAAAACAGGAATGCCTAGTTTATTCGCCTCGCTGATCGCAATATGTTCATGCTGAACATCGATAACAAACAACGCATCAGGCAACCCGCCCATATCTTTGATGCCACCCAAACTCGCGTGCAGCTTATCCTTAATGCGCGTCTTCTGCAGCGCTTCTCGCTTGGGCAAGAGTTCAAATGTGCCGTCCTCTGCTTGCTTTTCGAGATCTTGCAGCCGGCGGATCGATTGCCGAATGGTCTTGTAATTTGTCAGCATGCCGCCAAGCCAACGTTGATCTACAAAGGGCATATTGACGCGAGAAGCCTGTTCATTGATCACCTTGGCAGCGGCTCTCTTGGTGCCGACGAAGAGAATTTTATTACCTTTGCGCGCCAACGTTTGAATTTCATCTAACGCTTCATTGAAGGCGGGCAGCGTATGCTCTAGGTTGATGATGTGAATTTTATTGCGGGCACCAAATATATAGGGCGCCATTTTAGGGTTCCAAAATCTGGTCTGATGGCCAAAATGCACGCCAGCAGCCAGCATATCTCGCATAGATACACTCATTTTCTTATCTCCGGGTTGGTTAACTCGGCTTATTTCCCACCTGCCGACTTTCACAAGAAAGCACCCAAGCAAATGTTCAAAGGAAATAAACTGGATTTTTCGCTCTATTTAGACTGTACGGGCATTAAACCTTGCCCCACAGCGGGGCGCTTTATACCATAGATAAATCCCGTTCGAAAAGAGTTTATTACTATGGTGGCACGAGTTGCCGATAGCGCCGATTTACAGGGCATGCGCGCAGCCGGGGCAGCCGCCGCATCTGTTTTAGAGATGATAGCCGAACATGTGGTTCCCGGCGTGACCACCGATCATCTGGATCAATTGTGCCATCACTTCATCGTAGACGAACTGCAATGCATTCCTGCACCTCTAAATTATGGCGGCGGCGGTGGTCAGATACCGTTTCCAAAATCAATTTGCACGTCCGTCAATCACGTGGTCTGCCACGGCATACCTGCAACGGCAAAAACCCTTAAGTCGGGTGATGTCCTCAACATCGACATCACGGTCATAAAGGATGGCTACCATGGTGATACCAGCAAAATGTTTTTTGTTGGCGACGCGTCAGTGCTGGCAAAGCGCCTATCGAGAATCACACAGGAATGCCTTTACCGAGGCATTGAAGCAGTACGCGCGGGCGCCCGGCTGGGTGATATCGGGTACGCCATTCAAAAACACGCTGAGGCTAACCGCTTCAGCGTAGTCCGGGAATTTTGTGGTCATGGCATCGGCAAAGTTTTTCACGATGCGCCTCAGGTATTGCACTATGGCCGCAAAGGCTCAGGCATGGTCTTAGAAGAGGGCATGACATTTACCATTGAACCGATGATCAATGCCGGGAAAAGGCATATCAAACTCCTACCCGACCAATGGACCGCGGTAACCAAAGACCATAAATTATCGGCTCAGTGGGAACATACCTTAATGGTCACACAGACAGGCTGTGAAATTTTCACGCTGAGAAATGAAGAGGCCGCCTGGAGCACGCGACTGCAAACAGCGTCTGCCACGTGACCGCTGCTCGGGCAAAACTACAAACCCTTCACCAAAATCTAGCCGACCGATTTTGGCACAACGAGCCCATCGAATCTTTGATGCGGGATCTCAGCGATGGTATTGACGCAATTTTAACGGATCTGTTCCACCATCACTTCAGCGATGACGAAGGCATCGCAATCTACGCGGTCGGCGGTTTTGGTCGCGCGGAAGTGCAGCCAGGATCGGACATCGACCTGCTGGTGTTGGCTGAGAAGCCGAGCAAACACAAGCGCACAATTGAGCTGTTTCTACAGAACGTATTTGATCTTAACGTAGAGGTTGGCCATAGCGTCCGCGACCCCAAGTCTTGCCGCAAAGAAGCTAAGCTAGACTTGACCGTCGCAACAGCCCTATTTGAGAGACGTTTCATCAGCGGTGATAACCGCTTGAGTGTCAAGCTAGACAAACTGCTCGACAGCCCTCGGCTGTGGCCTGCGGATAAATTTTTCCATGCCAAATACGCTGAACAGAAACAGCGCCACAAAAACTACAACAACACAGAATATAACCTGGAACCCAACCTCAAAAGTTCTCCGGGCGGTCTTCGCGACATACACACCGCGATGTGGGTATATCAACGTAAGTTCGGCACGAAAGACCCTGCGCGTTTGGTGGATTTAGGCGTCATCACGGCCACAGAACACGCCTGGCTCATTGAGGGTCGGCGTTTTCTTTGGTGGGTTCGTTTTGGACTGCACATCCTTGCTGGGCGTAAAGAGGACCAACTGCAATTTGGCTATCAACGGGAGTTGTCGGAACGCCTGGGATTTGTTGAAACGGACGCACAGCCGAGCGTCGAGCGTTTTATGCAGCATTATTATCGCCACGTGCTTGCCCTGACCGAAGTCAACGACATCTTGCTGCAACATTTCGCTGAAGATCTGGTCCCTGCGCGCAAAACCAAGGTCATTTCCATCAATACACGCTTTCAGATGGTTAACAATTATATCGAGACCACCTCCGAACAGGTTTTCAATGACAACCCAGCTGCTCTATTGGAGCTATTTGTCATCATGGCCAATCGCAACGACATTGCGGGAGTGCGAGCCTCCACCATTCGGCAGGTACGCGAAAACCTTCACTTAATCGACGATGATTTTCGACACAATCCCGCACATACGCAGCTGTTTATGGACCTCCTTAAGGCGCCCTACACCTTGGTGAGTCAGCTGACGCGGATGCGACGCTATGGTGTCTTGGGCCGTTATATTCCTGAATTTGGTCGCATCATCGGACAAATGCAGCACGATTTATTTCACATTTACACGGTCGATGCGCATACCATGATGCTGATCGGCAATATGCGCAGATTTCGTTACCGCTCGAGTGTCGAAAATTTTCCTGTTGCATATCACTGCGTACATCGCCTGCCCAAACTTGAACTGCTCTACCTTTCTGGTTTGTATCACGACATTGGCAAAGGTCGGGGCGGGGATCATTCGGAATTGGGCGCAATTGATGCGGTCGCTTTCTGTCAGCGCCATCACCTGAGCCCAGCAGACACCGAGTTGGTCAAGTGGCTGGTTGAAAAGCATCTCTACATGTCGTCCGTCGCCCAGCGCCAAGACATTTACGACCCAGACGTCATCCAGAAATTTGCCATCGAAGTCAAGTCAGAAATGCGCTTGAACTACCTCTATACACTGACTGTGGCAGACATCAATGCAACTAACCCAACGCTGTGGAACAGCTGGCGAGCCACTCTTTTGCGCCAACTCTACAATGAGACGCGCAAAGTATTGCGCCGTGGCATCGAATCCGCAGTTGATCGCAATGCCAGCATTCAGGCCTATCAAGAACGGGCTTTTGAAAAACTGAGCAAAGCACACCCCGAGCTGACAGCCACAGACATTCATGCCCTTTGGCAAAACGTAGGCGATGATTTTTTCTTACGCCATACCCCACCACAAATTGCCACGATGACCGAGCTACTGGTTAACCACGACCTCAACGACGGTCCGTTAGTTGATATTCGCGACACTCAGGGCGACCTGTCGGGAGAAGGCGCCACACTGATTTACGTTTACTGTAAGGATCAGTCCAACTTGTTTGCGGCGACGGTTTTGGGTTTGGGCAAGTTCCAGCTAGAAGTAATGGATGCCGTCGTATCCACCAGCGAAAGCGGCGTCTGCTTTGACTGTTACGCCGTATTGACCGCCGAGCATCAGCCACTGCCTCGCAATCTCCTGTTGCGCAACCAGATCAAAGATCACGTTGCGCAAGTCATCACTTTGAACTCCGCCAAGCTTAAATTGCCCAAACGGCGCCTGCCCAGGAGACTTCGGGAGTTACCCAGGCCCACCGAGGTGCATATAAAACCTAGCGGCGATGACAGCGCTTCGACTATCACCATTATCGCCAGCAATCGCGCCGGATTGCTGACCAATATTGCGATACTTTTTGTCGAACTCAAACTGAGCCTATTGTCGGCTAAAATTACCACCTTAGGGGAGCGAATTGAGGATACATTTGTCGTGCAAACCGAGCATCGCGCCGCCATCGGCACTGGCGAACCCACATACATGCTCGAGCATACCATGCGCCAACATCTGGACCAGAAACTGGGCTTACGCGCACGAGGCAGTCGCCACCAATGAGCTTTAATCCGTATATCGAAAACCTGCAGCCCTATCCCTTCGAGAAACTGCGCAGGCTTACCCAAAACGTTACTGCGAATGTCAACTTGCCACATATTCCGCTTTCCTTGGGAGAGCCCAAACACGCGCCACCCGAATTTGTCTTGGATGCACTGGCGGATCGATCCGTTGTCAGTGGTCAACTGGCCACCTACCCCGCCACCAAAGGCTCCGATGCGTTGCGCCAGTCAATCAGCGATTGGTTAAATCGGCGTTTTGCAACCCCGGTCGATTCACATACCCAGATTCTTCCGGTCAATGGAACTCGCGAAGCCCTCTTTGCCTTCGCGCAGGCGATGCTCAGCGGTCGTGCTGGCAGCAAAGTAATGATCCCCAACCCCTTCTATCAGATTTACGAAGGCGCAGCCCTGCTTGCTGGCGCCGACGTACAGATGATCGATAACGAAAAAGCCCTTTGCTATCAACAAAATTTTGAGCACGTGCCCAACGAGGTATGGGAAGCCACTGAACTTGTCTATATCTGCTCACCGGGGAACCCCACTGGCCACATCATGAGTCTGGCACAGCAACAAACACTAATTGAGCGGGCCCATCAATTCGATTTTTTGATCGCCAGCGATGAATGTTATGCTGAGCTTTACTTCGATGATGCTGCACCTCCACCTAGCCTGCTCAATGCAAGTCAAGATATGGGCAATCTGGACTATGCGCGCTGCGTTGTCTTTCATAGCTTATCCAAGCGATCAAATTTGCCTGGTCTACGCAGCGGATTCACCGCAGGCTGTGCACATCTGATGGAAAGCTTCTTAAAGTACCGGACCTACCACGGTTGTGCATTGAGCCCACATCACCAGCAGGCCTCTACCCTAGCTTGGCAAGATGACCTGCATGTTCAAGCAAACCGGCAACTCTATCGGGACAAATTTGCCGCGGTGAGCGAAATTCTGGCACCCGTTTATCCACTGACACAACCAGATGGCGGTTTTTATCACTGGCTACCTACACCGATTGACGACCAAAAATTTTGCCAGCAGCTTTTACAGGATTTTAACGTTACCGTCATGCCCGGCAGTTTTTTAGCCCGCGACACCGAGCAAGGTAATCCTGGCGCTAATCACGTCCGTGTGGCATGGGTAGCGCCACTACAAGACTGCATCGAGGCTGCAAAGCGTCTTCGTGCATTTGGTGAGGAGTTGCTGCACAAACATCAACATTGAGCATAGGCGAGTCCACTGAGTATCTGTAAACTACAATCCCCTTTATCAGTCTAAGAGATTACCATGTCTGAGGTCTTTGCTTTCGGCGTCGGTCACGCGAACTACAGTGCCACGGGCAAAGTGCTCGATTGTTTCTTTGCGCAGCCCGTCATCCACCCAGACAAGGACTTTGTCGCAGTTGTCAATCGCTTCCCGAACGGCACATCTGAGATTACAACAGATGCCGCGGCTGCGGCCAACCAAGCCACCGGTGGTAGATTATTCCCCGACGCTCTACTTGAAGCAGACCAACCATTGGTTGTGGTCAAACTTGCCACCGACGGGGCCATCACCGACACCGCCCAAGCCTACTTAAAATTACATCTGCTGTCCCATCGGTTAACCCTACCCAACACACTGAATCTGGACGGCATATTTGCTCACTTACCCAATTTGGCGTGGACCAGCCAAGGGCCTGTTGAACTTGAAAGTCTTACCGAGCAGATATTGAAGTCCCGTCTGCAGGGCCGACATCTGGAAGTCATGAGCCTCGACAAATTCCCCAAAATGGTCAATTACGTTATGCCCACAGGCGTGCGTATAGCAGATGCGAGCCGAATTCGGTTGGGTGCATACCTTGGCGAAGGCACCACAGTCATGCACGAAGGTTTCGTCAATTTCAACGCCGGGGCAATGGGTCCCAATATGGTTGAAGGCCGCATATCCCAAGGTGTCATCATTGATTCAGACACGGACTTGGGTGGCAGTTCAAGCACGATGGGCACCTTATCGGGTGGCGGCGAAATCACGATCCGTATCGGCAAGAGCTGCTTGATTGGTGCCAACGCAGGCACCGGCATACCGCTCGGTGATCGCTGCACGATAGAGGCTGGCCTTTATATCACCGCCGGCACGGTGGTCACTGTTCAAGATGAAGATGGCAAAACCCTGCAAAATATCAAGGCGCGAGACCTGGCCGGTGCATCTGACTTACTGTTTATCCGCAACTCACAAACCGGACAGGTGCTTTGCCGCACCAATCGACAAGCCATCGCTCTGAACAAAAACCTCCACGCACATAATTAGTGACAGTGAACACACAAGACAAAGTATTAGCGTTAACCGGCGAACTGATTGAACGCCACTCTGTGACACCCGACGATGCAGGATGCCAAGAAATCATTGCACAACGCTTGGCTCAACTAGGCTTCACCATCGAGCACCTCGATCACAATGGCGTTCGTAATTTATGGGCGCACCGCGGTGACGGCGCGCCGCATTTAATGTTTGCCGGTCACACTGACGTGGTCCCCACAGGCCCCGTGGATCAATGGCGCAGCCCCCCGTTTACGCCAACCATTATCAATGGCCTGTTGTACGGTCGCGGCGCTGCTGATATGAAAGCAAGCCTTGCTGGCATGATTGTGGCCGTCGAACATTCCTTGGCAGAGTCTCCGGAGGTGCCCGGAACTTTGAGTTTTCTTATTACCAGCGACGAAGAGGGTGACGCGTTATACGGCACCCAATACGCCATTGCGGAATTAAAAAAGCGAAACATTAAGCCGGATTATTGTATCGTCGGTGAACCCAGCTCTAGCAAATTGATCGGTGACGTTGTGCGCTGCGGGCGCCGCGGATCTTTAAACGGTGCACTGACAATTAAAGGGGTACAGGGACATGTTGCCTATCCCGACGCAGCCCATAATCCCATTCATGAGGGCCTGCGTGTCCTTGATGAACTCAGCGCCATTGAGTGGGACGATGGCAATCCTTATTACCCGCCAACCAGCTTGCAAATCAGCAACATTAACGCCGGAACGGGCGCTACCAACATCATCCCTGGCGAGCTACAAGTATTATTCAATTTACGCTTCAATACCGAACAGACCAGCGCAGGCTTGAAAGCGACCATTGAAGAATTGTTCGATCGCAATGGGCTCAATTATGAGCTTCAATGGCACCTGTCGGGCGAACCTTTTCTGACCCAAAGCGGCCGGTTAACCGAGGCGGTCACTGACGCAATTGAGAAAGAAACTGGACTCGCCCCCGAATTATCAACCTCAGGGGGCACCTCCGACGGACGTTTCATCTCTCCTTGGGGCCCCGCCGGGGTAAGCCGCGTGGAGGTGGTAGAGTTAGGGCCAACTAACGCCACGATCCATAAAATTAATGAATGTGTCGCCCTAGCGGAGCTGGCGCCTCTGGCGCGCATATACCAACAAATCATCAAATCCATACTCACCTGATGTTTAGATATCTGTCGGTAGGATTGTTACTGTTTACTGGCTTCGCGATCTTTTTTGCCCCCGCGGGACTGGTCAATCGCGCCTTTGACTCGAACGCTGAGCTTTTCCTACTGAACCCGCAAGGCACTCTATGGTCAGGCGATGGCCAACTTATCGTCAATCAAGTCAGCGCCGGCTCACTCACTTGGGCCTTTAAACCACAGACTTTGCTCCAAGCAAACATCGGTCTTGAGTTAACGCTGCGGCACCCCTTATGGCACGCGCAAGCCAGCATAAAGCGGGGATTCAGCTCCGTCGAAACGCTGGCCACTGGGCGTATCGACGCCAAACAGGTCAGCGCCTTTTTAGCCCGCTACAACATCTTCACACAAGGTGATCTTACGCTTGAGCGCGCAAAACTCATCACAAATAGCAATCTGTCCACTATTTCTGAGTTGCAAGGCCAAATTAAGTGGAACGGAGGACCAATCCGTTACATATTATCGGGTACAACCCAAGACGTTGTGCTGCCTGAATTATTCGCGCAGCTGAGCATAAACAAAAACGGTGACCCACAGGCCATGGTTTTTACAAAAAAACAACAAGAACCTCTGTTAATTGCCACATTAACTGCGGACGGATTTGCTAAGATAGCCCTGACTAAACAATTTACGAAGATCCTCAACAACCCATGGCCGGGAAGTGATCCAGATCACGCTATTGTTATAGAAGTAGAGGAAAAACTCTATTGATCTCATACACTTGGTTCGAGAACATGGCGTAGAATTGAAACTGTACTGACCGTCAATCCGCGGGTGCTGATAACCGTCACACTACAGCGGCGCTGACAATCATGTAGAACCGGAGAAGGAAATCTTGTTCGAGACATTTATCGACAAAGGCGCGGAGCCGGCAAAGTGGATCCTCGTCGCCGCCATCGCATACAGCTTGGCTGGAACCATTTGGAGCTTTGTTGCCGCACCGGCGAGCACAACCGCCAGCGCACTTTCTGTCTCTGCCCCACCCGCATCCGATCAGCGCGCACCTGTTAACGTCAATTGGGTACTTTCAAAACATCTCTTCGGTCAAGCCGGAGCAGCTCCGCAAGCCATCGCTGAATCTGACCGGCCCGCTGTAGAGACTCGTCTGCCTTTGGAATTGAAAAGCGTTTTTGTCTCCGACCAAGCCGATGCGTCCGCGGCAATTGTGGCGCAGCGCAACAAACCCAGTATTCTTTACACCATTGGCGACACCCTGCCAGGCAACGCGAAACTTGTTGCGGTACTCACCGACAGGATTATATTGCTGCGCGCTGGCACGCGCGAGGCGCTCATGTTCCCGAAATTTCAAAGTGAGCTTACCGCGACCCCAACACCAACAAACGCAGGCAGGAAAACCGCAGGTTCGGCTAAAGGGAAACCTGGGACGACAAAACCTCAACAAGAGACCAAGCCTGACCCGCTGCGTGAATATCAAGAAAAATTTGCCCAAGATGCCCAGGGTGCTTTGAACGAATTGGGCGTAGCAGCGGTGAGCGGTGATCAATCTCAAGGTTACCGGATCGACGACGTCTCGCAATCCGCTTACCTTAGCCGCAGCGGACTGCAAACCGGCGATGTCATACTGTCGGTCAACGGCCGTCAAGTCGGCAATTTACAGCAAGACAAGTTGGAATTAGCCAACATCGTGGCCCAAGGATCTGCGCGCATTGAAGTACGACGTGGCTCCAGAAGATTTTTTATAACAGCATCTTTGAAATAACCCAGAAATTAAGACAATGGCGAATTCGCGCAGGCAACTAAAGTCACCTATGAAACATATTATGAACAAAAAATATTGGCCCCTGCTTATCACTCTCCTAGCCCTTGGGTTCTCACATGCCAGTCGGGCCGAGGAGCAAACATGGCGAATGACCGCAAAAAATGCGGACATCAACGAATTCGTTGCACAAGTGGCAGACATTACAGGCAAGACTTTTGTCATTGACCCTCGCCTAAAAGGTGAGGTCACGGTCATTTCTGAAATGCCCATGAACAAAGACGGAGTTTATGCGCTACTTCTGAGCGTTTTGAGGCTGCACAACTTCACCGCTGTACCTTCCGGTGACGTGGTGCGCATACAACAAACTGCAACGGGCAAACAAACCCCTGGCGCACAGGGTAATCTTGCGAACATTGCCCCTGAGGAGTTAGTGACGCGAGTGATCGCGGCGCAAAACGTAGATTCAGCAGAGCTGGTGAAAATTCTACGTCCATTAATACCGCAGTACGGGCACATTGCTTCCGTTGCTGAACCCAACGTCGTCATCCTCAGTGACCATGCCGACAACATCTATCGACTTAAGAAATTAATCCAACAGATCGACGTTTCCGATGAAGATGAGGTCGTAATGGTCCCACTCAAAGAAGCTTGGGTGGGCACTGTCGTGGCTATTTTAGAGAAAGTCGCGCCAGACCAACTCGGCCGCAATGCCAAGGGTCCGCAAAGCATTCAAATTATTGCGAACGAACGTAATAACTCATTGGTCCTGCGCGGCAAACCAAGGCCTATTGCTGACATACTTAAGATCGTTGACAAACTAGACCAACCAACAACCACAACCGATGCCACCCAAGTGATCATGCTGCGACACGCCGATGCGGTCAATGTTGCTAATATTCTCGGCAGCATTCTCGCCGGCAGTGAGCTCAACGAACGCGAAGAAGGCAGCGAACAAGAAACCACCATTCAAGCTGACGAAACCCTCAATGCAATTGTTGCGCGAGCGGATCCTGGAGTGATGGCTGAAATTCTAGACATTATCGACAAGCTAGACGTACGCCGGGCACAAGTGTTAATCGAAGCGGCTATTGTTGAAATCACCATTGATGATTCTCTGGATCTCGGCGTAGAAATGGCGGCGGCTGACGGCTCCGGCGATACCGCGCCGTTTGTCTCCACCAGTCTGCAGGGTGTTGTCTCATCGCTGTTCTCCAACATCATCGGCGAGAACGGCAGCGTTGACGTTCTGGCTGGCCTCAGCAGCGTCACCAGCCCAACCCTGGCGGCTGCTAAAATTGATGCTGACGGCGTTTCCTTCGGTGCTGTGATCACCGCGCTGGCGACTAATAGCAACGCCAACCTGTTATCTACGCCCAGTATTTTGACACTCGACAATAAAGAAGCGCACATATTAGTCGGCCGAGAAGTACCCTTTAGGACCGGTTCGTTTACCACAACCGGCGACGGCACCAGCAACCCTTTTACAACGGTCCAACGAGAAGATGTCGGGGTTGAACTGACAGTGACGCCGCATGTACACGATAATTCGTCGGTTCGGCTTGATGTGTCACAACAAATTACTAATGTCATTGCCACCCCAATTGGCGGGGCGGGGTTCGCTGACGTTGTCACCTCTAAACGAGCCATAGACACCACGGTACTGGCTGAAGACGGACAAACCATTGTACTAGGCGGTCTTATCCAAGATGACGTCAATGATTCGGAATCGCGCGTACCCGGACTCGGACGGATCCCTTTCTTGGGAAATCTGTTCAAATCCACAACCAAAACAAAGTCTAAGACCAATCTGCTGGTTTTCCTTCGGCCTACCGTCATCCGTTCAAAAGAGGATGCACGAGCAGCCACGGCGACAAAATACAGCGCTGTCTGGGAGGTGGAAATCAACTCAATCGGCGACGACCTAGAGCGTATAGTAGAAGGCACGAGACCCAAGTAAAACCGATTTATCATGAACGAAAGATTCTTCAGAATTTTCAAAAAGCTTCTGGGAATTCTGATACGACCGACTCTAACCGGCGCCAGTAACCTGCCACAAGACCCTGCAGGGATCGTTTATGTTCTGTACCATCAATCTGTCACCGATTTGGCGATGCTCGACCTGGGCGCATCCGCTGCAGGCTTGGTGTCACCTTCAGCGCCGTATACTAGTGACCAAGGCACACTTGCAAAAAGATACCTCAACCTCTTCCAGGCCCGTCAGGGCCGCCTAAGTTTAAGCGAGCATTCCCGCGAGTTAGCTGGTTTGATGGATTTACCGGCCGATATCCGACAAACCATCACCTTGGTACCTGTCTCCGTATTTTGGGGTCGCGCGATGTCTGCGAAAAAGAAACAAGTCCGACTCTTTTCTGCTGCACGGCGAGCGTTGTCAGGCCCGCTCAAGCGGCTGTTTAACGTCTTCATCAATCGGAAAAATATTTTTGTTCATACCGGCAAACCCATCCACCTCCACCAATTGATTCTCGAAAACGAATCAAAAAACAGATCTAGCCGCCGCATAGCCCGCGTTCTGCGCGTGCAATTTCGACAGCAGAAAGAAATCGCCGCCGGTCCAGATAAGTCGCCTCGCACCCAACTCATTGAGCAACTCATCAACACATCGGCGGTGCAGAGCGCCATCCAAAAGGCAGCGGTTGAAGACAAAGATACAAATAAACATCGCGCCCTCGCACTCAAATACGCCGACACAATCGCCGCGGATATGTCGCACCCAACCGCTCGCGTATTTGCCACAGCGTTACGCTGGTTCTGGAACAAAATCTATGCCGGCATCGAGGTTGACGGACTCGACCAACTAGAGGACCTAGGTAAAACACACTGCCTTGTTTATGTCCCTTCTCATCGCAGCCATCTTGATTATTTGCTATTGAGTTATCTGCTGTATTATCGCGGCTTTGTCATCCCCCATATCGTCGCTGGCGACAACCTTAATTTGCCACTAGTCGGGCCGGTGTTAAGACGCTGCGGCGCAATGTTCATGCGCAGAAGTTTTCGCGACAACCCGCTGTATAGCGCGGTATTCGAAGAATATTTATATCAGGTTTATTACCGCGGCCACTGCGTTGAATTTTTCCCCGAGGGTGGTCGCACCCGCACCGGGCGGTTATTACAAGCGCGCCTGGGCTTGCTTAAAATGAGTCTGGCCCACCATCAACGCGGGTTGCCTAAGCCACTGGCCTTTGTACCGGTCTATTTTGGATATGAGAAACTGATAGAGGGTGCGAGCTACCTGAAAGAGTTACGCGGCGCGGAAAAAACCGGTGAAAGCATCAGCGACATTTTTCGTAACCTCAAACTGATACGCCAAAATTTCGGCGCGGTTCGAGTCAATGTAGGCACGCCCATCAAATTAGACCAATGGCTAGCCAAACAAAATGAGCTAAGCCATGACGACATTCTTCCCAAATTAAGCTACGACATTATGGCCAGCATTAACGCCCAAGCCAGTGTAAATGCCGTGAATCTGGTTGCACTAATCACACTGACAACCCCCAAAATCGCAATCGAGCAATACCAACTAGAACAACAAATTGCGTGCTACCAGCAATTGCTGCGACAAATTTACCCGTCCAGATCAACTTTTATCTGCGCCGACCGACCCCCAGACATCATCGCACATGTTGAAATGTTGGGATTGCTGTCCAGAGAGGGCGAAACCTTTGGTGCCGTGCTGAGTCACAGCCCCTTCACATCGGTGCTGATGACTTGGTATCGCAATAACGTACTCCATCTCATGGCCCTGCCGTCATTAATTGCCTGCCTAGTCGTTAACCGGCGCCGCGGACTAGAAGCCGCGCAGCTCAAAACCAAGCTACGCTTGATCTACCCATGGCTGGCGCGCGAACTATCCACATCAACTCAGCACCCATACTTTGAACAGTGCTTGCACGCGATGGTGGATCAAGGCCTCTTAATCCTTAAGCAAGATCAATATTTCCCACCCGCAGGCACCGATGCCCGGCACACGCAATTGATTTTGCTTGGCAATCTCGTCAGCCAAACACTTGAGCGCATGTTTATTGTTATCCATAAACTTACCGTAGGACCTATCACCCGCGATAAGCTGCTCAATTCCAGTCAACTTTTAGCACAGAAAATGGCGCGCCTGCATGGCATAAATGCACCTGAATTTTCAGACAAACGCTTATTTAATCTTTTTGTTGATGGGCTCATTGATCAGGGTCTGGTTCAAGCTGGAAAAGACGAAAAATTAACCTACGATCCCCTGTTCGACCGGGTTCTGCGCGCCGCTGAATACGTCATCGACCCGCAGATACGCCAAGCGGTCATCGCAGCGAATCAACAGACGTAGACATCGAAGCGTACCGCTTGTCCTTTGAGTTGAAAAGATGGCGTCCCCGACACGGGATCTTTGCGGCGCCGCTTCAGCACAACGCGCTGTTTGGCGACCCGAAGAGCGCCCGCTAGGCAACCCTCTACATCGACCTCTGCCTTGCCGCTGATAAACTGGAGATGCTGCAACCCCAGATTAGGCAGCGCTCGTTTTTGCCGTGCCTCAAACATGGGGTCGAGATAAACCACATCCCACTGAGCAGTCCTGCATTCCAAAAAGTCGTGCGCGTCTGCACATATAATGTCCGCCTTGATGTCCAGTATGTGGGCGTAGTCACATAACATGAGCCAGATCATGCGTTCCTGCTCTACAGCAAGCACTTCACAGCCTAAATGAGCCAAGACAAAGGCATCCAAACCAAACCCTGCGAACGGGTCAAGAACCGTCAGCCCTAGGGCGGATTCCCTATGCCGCTTGGACAAACCGCAGGCCTGAGCCAACAAAGACTGACCCCGTTCGCGCTTTAGAAACATTTGAGGAGTTAAATAAAACGGCGCTGGTGCCGCAGCGGAAAGCAACGCCAGACCACCATCGTCAAACCATAAGCCACAACCATCGACTAATATCGGGGGCGCCTCAACCCGATGAAACGTACACCAATGCGCATACTTTTCGATCTGCGCCGCCTGCGCCTGGGCATAATATAGGTTTACCGTCACCCAACGCACCGTGCAAGTTGCCTGCTCATCCAGTGACTGACTTATGCTTTTGTTTACGCCACGGAGAATCCCCTTCAATGTATACCGGTAGTGCGCCTTCAACCGATAAACTGCGCCCCGCTTGATATTCAGCTCGCGCGAAGTCCAGCATGTGCTCAGCTGCAGGCGTCAAACCTGGCGTACACCGAGCGGTGTATTGCTTCGGCAACCAGTCGGGGGGTTGACCAATCCATACACTGTCAGGGGTGTCTAAAACATCAGACAACCAGTCGGGGGGTGCATCGACAAGTTGATCTGTGTGGGTAACGCGCAAGCCGGCGTCTTGCCTTTGCGCCGCGCTGAGGTAGTAGGCCTGACCGCGACTTGGCAAACTGACAACCGCTCGATGGGCAACGCTCAACTGATGAAAAGCGGTTTGCGCTAATATCCAAGAACTGCGGACAGCGACAACCCGCGCGCTCGCCACCAGGGCGATGGCCTGACAAGCTGAAGCGGCGATTCGCACCCCCGTGAAGGATCCAGGCCCGGCGCCAAAAGCTACTAAATCAACGTCTTTAGGGCGCATTTGTGCTTGCGCAAACAAATCATCTAATAACGGCAACAATTCTTCATTGTGACGTCGTTCAAGATGACGCTCACTACAGTAAACGTGCCCCCCTTGGGACAGCGCTAGGCTACAATGGGGGCCACTGGTCTCTATACATAAGGTATTTATCATTGCTGCAGAATAGCCAACCCTTGGATCTGGAGGAAGCACTTATACGTTTGTATGAGCGTCTGCCTCAAGTCGAGACATACGTTAACGTCAAACTCAGTGATGCTCTGGGCGCTATTGTAGCAAAAGATATTATCGCGCCGGGCAACCTACCCCCCTTTCGAGCATCCGCTATGGATGGCTATGCCATCATCAAGAAAGATTTTGAGGATGCCCCAGAATCACAATTTTCAGTAATCGGCGCCAGCCTTGCTGGTCACCCCTTCACAGGAGAGGTCAATAGCGGCGAGTGTGTGCGAATCTTTACCGGTGCTAAAGTGCCCCAAGGGGCGGATCAAGTAATTCTCCAAGAGCAATGCCTCACCCGCCACGACAGCACGGGCAGCCAATCCAACCAGTCTGCAGTCACTTTCAAGCCACATCAGCCGGCAGAAACTTACCTACGCCCAATCGGACATGATGTGAAACAAGGCCAACCCTTGGCAAAAAAAGGCGACCAGCTCGACGGATTCCTCCTGGGCGCCCTCGCAGCCAGCGGCATCGCCGAGGTTTGTGTTTTCAAAAAACCAACCGTAGGCGTTTTCTCAACCGGAGATGAATTGGTTGACCCCGGAACACCTTTAGCCGCTCTGCGCGATGGCCAAATTTATGATTCCAACCGATTTACCGTGATCAATCTTCTTCGCCATAGTCCTTGTACCTTAATTGATTTGGGACGATTACCTGATGATGCAAAAGCGGTTGAAAATGCGTTTATGGCAGCATCTAAACGATGTCAAATACTCATTACCAGCGGAGGAGTTTCAGTTGGAGACGCCGACTTCATCACCGCAACGTTAAAATCTTTGGGGAAACTGGACTTCTGGCGGTTGAATCTCAAACCAGGCAAACCACTGGCTTTTGGCCAGATTCACAATTGTTATGTTTTTGGACTACCTGGCAATCCAGTATCTACAATTGTGACCTTATTGCTGCTCGCAAAACCGGCTATTTGGCACTGTGCTGGCGCCCGGGCTGTGCCCCGCCTGCGGCTACCCGCCCGCCTGCGCAGCCCCTTAGAACATACCCCAGGGCGCGCTGAATTCCAGCGTGGCACCCTTGACGAGCAAGAGGGACTGCTGCACGTCACCGTCACGGGCGACCAAAGTTCCAACCGATTAAGCACGTTCAAAGGAGCCAACTGTCTCATCGAAATTCCTAAGACCGCTGGCAATTTACCCGCAGGCGCAACGGTCTGGGTATCCCCCTTTACCGGCCTGCTAAGCTAGGCCATCGACGATATCTGCTTGCACCTGAGCCACATCACCCTGCCCGTCAATACATAAATAGTTTATGCCATTGTCCTCTTGCGCACGGTAATAACTAATTAACGGCGACGTCTGCTTGTTATACACCGACAGCCGCTCGCGAACCGTTGCCTCGGTATCATCTTCGCGCTGGATCAATGCTTCCGAGGTGACGTCATCGCAATCTGCTGTCTTGGGTGGATTGTAGAGAATGTGATATACCCGACCAGACCCCGGATGCACCCGCCTGCCGGTTATCCGCTTCACCAACTCTTCATCGTCGACTTGAATTTCTATCACTGAATCGATTTCAACACCCGCATCGCGCATGGCTTCTGCCTGCGGAATCGTGCGCGGAAAACCATCAAACAAAAATCCTTCCGCACAATCCGCCTGACGGATGCGTTCTTTCACCAACTCAATAATAATCTCGTCTGACACTAACGCGCCGGTGTCCATCACCGTTTTAACTCGCTGCCCCAACTCACTGCCGGAGGTCACCGCAGCGCGAAGCATGTCGCCGGTAGATATTTGCGGAATATTTAAGCGCGCTTTAATAAATTGAGCTTGAGTGCCTTTGCCCGCGCCGGGCGGACCTAATAAAATTATCCTCATGTTTATCCTTATCTGGGTATGTTCAGCGTTTATAGCGCAGCCGCTTTTCGCAGTTCAGCCACACCATCAATCAAATTCAAATAACTGACGAGTCTTACACTTTGCGGCCAATCCACAAGCGTAACATCCACCGTAATCATGGCTTGAGCAGTGGCGTGATTTACCTGCGCCCACGTGCCGGTCAACGGCAAGCATAAGTCACCGATTACCTGTGTAATGTCATGCAGCAAGCCCGCGCGATTCTCACCCGTCAATTCAAACCGATGAGTTCCCGGAAATGGGGCTACTTCGGCCGGAAATAGCGACAGTTGCCCCTGCAGAGATTTATCTTCGAGCATTTTGATCACCCAATCTACCGAAGAACGTGCGCCAGTACCAACCGCCGCATACAACGCGTCTTGGTCGGGTAAACCCTGCGCATTCAATAAGTGGCTGAGATCTGCATCAAGCATTCGACCCAAGCCAAGGGCATCAAGTTTACTTTCAATGGTTTGATGACCTACCTCAATCTGCTCAGATTGCGACAACCCTCGGAAATAGGTATAAATTTTTGCTCGGGCCCGATCCGTCACCACATAACCCAATGAAGGTTCCAGCCAGTCGCGCTGAGGACTTTTACTATTTCCGCTGATCACCTGCACTTTTTGGCCAGTTTCCAGCACACGATTGAGCGGCACCAGCATGGCATTGACCTGGGCACCCCTACAACCATGCCCCAAGTCGGTATGGACTCGATAGGCAAAGTCCAAAACGGTCGCTCCCGAGGGTAAATCCAACACGTGGCCTTTCGGGGTCGCGACAAAAATTCGATCTTCGCGCACTTGATTCTGCAAAAGGTCACGCAAGGTCTCCTTTCCCGCCAATTCATCGTGCCACTGCATGACCTGGCGCAGCCAATCCATCTTGTCTGCGTAGCTGCCTTCTTCGCGTTGTCCACCTTTATAGGACCAATGAGCGCAAACACCTAATTCGGCATCTTCATGCATACGCTTAGTCCGGATTTGAATTTCAAGGGTCCGGCCATCAGCCGCAGTCACCGCGGTATGAATGCTCTGGTAACCATTCTCTTTTGGGTTCGCAACATAATCGTCAAACTCTCTGGGGATATGCGCCCACGTATTGTGCAGGACACCCAACGCCGCGTAACATTCGGCAAGGGTATCTACAACAACTCTGACTGCGCGCATGTCATGAACCTGCTCCACGGGCACACCTTTTTTCTGCATTTTCCGCCAAATGCTGTAGATGTGTTTCGCACGACCGTAGACTACAGCATCAATACCGTGCCCACGCAACAAGCCTCGCACCTGATCTATTATATGCTCCACTTGAGCTTCACGCTCTACACGTTTACCCGCAAGATTTTTAGCAATGTCCTGATACGCCGCGCGCTCTAAGTATCTTAAGGATAGGTCTTCTAGCTCCCATTTCAGTTGCCAGATGCCGAGACGGCCTGCCAACGGGGCAAAAATTTGTTGCGCCTCTAGCGCAATCCGCTGACGCCGCGTGCCTTCATCGTTTTTGGCATGGCGAAGCGCGAGCACCCGCTCAGCTAACTTAACCACAGCCACCCTGGCATCTTGGATCAGAGACACCAACATCCGTTTAATGTTTTCGACTTGATCTTGATGTTCTTTCTCGAGAATGGGTGAGTTCGTCATTTCTAACAGGCTAGTAGTTGCCATCGCGGCCACAGACTGGGCAATACCCATCGGTTCCGAACCGATTGCTTTAGCAAGTGCAGCTGGAGCCAACCGATTTTCTCTGACACCACGATACACCAGCGCCGCCAAGACAGAGGCCTGATCCATCTTCAGATCTGCGACCAGTTCGGACAGTTCCAGGCCGATCAATAAAAGATCAGGCTTATTTTGGTCATTCAGCCAACCCGCAACCGACTCAAGTTGCGCCGAGTCAAGGTGTTCATGCTTGCTACACAATTGATCGACCCAGAGCGGCAAATTGACTTGGCCCTGCGGTGAACGCGGCAAATCAGAACGCACTTTAACCAACAGTTGTCTCCCGTGAACGACGCACAAACTGCCCCATCGTCTCTACATGCGCCGTGGACGGAAACATGTCAAAAATACCCACCTGCGCCAGTTCAAACCCAGCAGCCACAATAATTGCAGCGTCACTGGCAAAACTATTGGGGTTACACGACACATAAACGATCGTGTTGCCCGCAAAGTGAGTCAGCCAGTCGTGCAACCCCGGACCTGCTCCACTGCGCGGCGGATCAAGTACCAGCGCATCACATTGAGCCAAAATCGCAGCAACATCAACCGCGCTCTCGCTGCTAAATAGATCTGCCACTGAAAACTGCAGCTGATCAGCTACGCCGTTGTTCAGTGCATTGACACACGCCATAGCAACCGCTTCTGGCGCCGATTCCATACCCCATGCGCGCGCACCCGCTCGCGCGATCGGGAGCGTGAAATTACCAATACCGCAAAACAAATCGAGAACATTTTTACCCTGAAGATTCCCCAGATAAGCCAACACATATCGAATTAGCGTCTCATTCATGGCCAAATTGACCTGAGTGAATTGATGCGGCAAAAATTCTATATACAACCCATGGTCTGCCAAGCGATAGCCTAATCGCTTCAGCGGTCCGCCGCTGAGCGGCACAAGCGTATCGTACCCCTTAGCCTGAAAGATAATTTCAACCGCATGTGTCTGTGCAAACTCACGCCATAGTTCGACGTCGGATTCTGTCATCGGCTGGAGATGCCGAACAATCAATGCACACTGTGTGTCGCCTTGCGCGACTTCTATCTGAGGCACCTGGTCGGCAATGCTTAACTGTGGCAATAGCCGTTTCAAATCCGGCAAAAGCGCAGACAATTCGGGTGTCAGAGTGGCACAACTATCCATCCGCGCAACACGATTGCTAAACGATTCTCTGAAACCAACCAACACTTGCTCGCCCACCATGCGCACCCCTAGGCGCGCTTTACGGCGATAACCCAAGCGCCCCGCTTTCTGCGGGGCAGACCAACCTCGTGGGACTACCGCGTTCGAATCAAGTGCTTGAGCCAACTGACGCTGTTTGAGCTCCAGCTGCATGGGATAATCCATGTGATGCATACTGCAACCGCCGCACCGCGGAAAATAAGGGCAAATACTCGCACGACGGCTTTCATGCGGATGCTCAACGAGAACACCATCCCCATAGACAATCCCTTTCTTGCGGCGCAGCACGCGGGTTTGCACAGTCTCTCCCGGCAAGGCGTTTCGAACGCGCAAAGCACGACCGTCTAAGTTCGCGATACCCAGCATAGCCTCATCCAATGCGGAAACATCAACTGTGACCTCTGCGGGCAATTTAGCCACGGGCACCTCCAGTGAAAAGTGAACGACTCACCAAAGGCGCTGGACCCAATAGCGGCGCCAGCGCTGCCCGATTCAGCTGTTTAGCCAAGCGCCGCACTTGCGGGTCCGCAAATTCTCTGCGGCTGATCGACTGCAAAACCCAGCCCGGATAGCCTGCACCATTCACGTTGGCTTGGCAAAAACCTGATTGCGCATCAAAAACATATTCGGCCTCCCGAACAATGGCTCTACCACTGGCGGCCTCCAACTCAAAATTGATGCCATACCCCAATCCTTCGAGCAGCTGTAATTCGTAGTCGCGCAAAATCGGAGCCATCGCAGCCTCGGATTGGAGTTTTGCCAGAACCTGAAGGGTCGCGTCAAACAATATAGGTTCAGCCTGTTTTTCATCCAAACAACGGCTGATCAGTTCAAGCACATAAAATCCAGCACTCAAGATGTCCCCTACCAGCGTATAGCGGCCCGTCACGTCAAACTGAGTCACGGTCATCAAACCACCGCGCCCTACACAGGACAGCGTGCCATAACAAAAGGGTTGAACAGATATTGGGTGACGACGTCTGTGAAGTCCCTTCATAACCCCAACCAGCCGCCCTTCCTGACGGGTGAAAAATTGCACCATCGCACTGCTTTCTCGGTACGGACGCAGGTGCACAACCAACGCTGGCAAATCTGAAAACCGCAAGAACTTACTCGTAACCCAGCCGATGCATCAACCGGTCATTGTTGGTCCAGCCTTTCCTGACTTTCACAAACAAATGAAGCATCACCTTGTTGTCTAACATGAGTTCGATGTCTTTGCGGGCCTCGGATCCAACCAGCTTCAAACGCGCGCCCTGACGTCCTATCACGATGCGCTTTTGGCCATCTCGCTCAACATAAATATCCGCGTGAATCTCGGTCACTTGGGGGCCGCTTACAAAACGTTCAACCACAACCGTTGCGCTGTGCGGAATTTCGTCGCCCAACTGACGCATCAGTTTTTCTCGAACAATCTCCTCGACTAAGCGCCGTTCAGTTTGATCCGTGATCGCGTCATCATCAAAAAGATGCGGACCAACTGGTAAGCGGCTGAATATTTGCTGACGAAAATCTTCTATGCCTTCGTTACGCAAGGCACTGAGCGGCATAATTTCAGCAAAACATTGCGTCTCGTTGAGTTTTTGAATTTCCGGCAAAAGGCTATTTTTATTCGGCAGCAGATCAATCTTATTAAGAATGGCCAAGTTAATGCCGGGGGCTGCAGATAATAAATTCAAAACGTGTTGGTCTTCTTCACGCCATTTACCTGCCTCGATGACCATAACTCGCAAATCAACGCCCCGTAATGCGGCGACAGCATTGGCTACCATGTAGCGGTTGAGCGCTTTCTCGATCCTTTGATGTATACCCGGCGTATCCATGTAAATCGCTTGGTCGACTCCCTGCGTATCAACCCCCAACAAATTATGCCGAGTGGTCTGCGGTTTTCGCGACGTAATGCTAATTTTCTGTTTCAGCACGTGATTGAGCAGCGTTGATTTGCCAACGTTAGGGCGCCCCAGCAACGCAACATGTCCGCAACGAGTCATTTCAGTCAAGGTGTTACCTTTTTATCCTGTTCAACCTCAGCCAGCGCAACCGCGGCAGCCTCTTGTTCAGCATTGCGGCGCGAAGAGGCCATAGCTGTCGCCGTTATGTCCCATGTCTTGATATGACAGGCAACGGTGTACCGCCGCTCATGGTCCTTACCGGTTACCGCTTGCACCGAATATTCCGGGCGATCACACTGTCGTGCCTGAAGAAATTCTTGCAGACGAGTTTTTGCATCTTTCAAGTTTTCCGGATCGAGTTGTCTGACCCGCTGCGAGAACAACTTTTCAACCGTCTTCGTACAGGCCTGAATACCACTGTCCTCGTGAATTGCTCCGATAACCGCTTCAAACGCATCCGCCAGTATCGAGTCCCGCTGACGTCCACCACTTTTGCGCTCGCCACTGCCCAAACGTAAATGCGGCGCCAGATTAATTTCTCGCGCGACTTCAGCCAGGGTTGAGCCGCGAACCAGCTTCGCCCGCATCAAAGACAGCAGGTCTTCAGAGAGCCCATCATCATGGCGAAACAACATCACACCGACCACATAACCCAAAACCGCATCACCTATGAACTCTAAACGCTCGTTGTTTAGTTTCGAATGGCTTTTATGCGTTAACGCTGCCTGCAGCAGTTGGGGTGCCTTGAATCGATACCCTAGTTCCTGCTGCAACCTCTCCAGGTCTGCGCCCGACGAGTTAATTGAAGATGCGCCGGTCATTGAACATCAAAACAAGGTTGAGGTTGTACAGCCCAAAATTCAACATTGCGAGGCATACGCTGAAACAGTATATGAGCGAGGAGCCAAACGCTGCCCAAGACATACAAGACCCACTTGGACGCTCCAGGCTGCTGCCTGACTTGGACCCGTTGAGAACAGCGCAGCGCGGACATCTTCAGTCAAACCAGCGATTACGATCAAAGCTCGGTAAATGCCACCCAGGTTCCTTGTGCAGCCACACGGCTACCGCCTTCCCCACAATATTTTCTTCACTGGCCAACCCCCAATACCGAGAATCTTGGCTCATATCGCGATTGTCACCGAGCATCAAATACCGGTCCGGCGGAATTTCCCACTCTTGGGTAGGTTCAAAACGAGCCGTCTTGTAGATTAAGTGTGACCGACCATCAACGGATTCGCGATATTCCCGCATAGACGGCGGATAACCACGTCCCGTGACTTCGCCGATCAACTCATATTTAAGTCGCTGACCGTTCACATAAAGTACTTTGTTGTCATAACGAACCCGATCACCGGGAATTCCCACCACACGCTTAATAAAATAACGAGAATCATGTGGTGGCACAAATACCATCACGTCTCCGCGTCGTGGCGAACCGATATCCCACACTTTGGTGCCGAAAACCGGCAACCTGAGACCATAAGCATATTTATTGACTAAAATGAAATCCCCTACTTCCAAAGTGGGCACCATAGATTCTGATGGGATTTGGTAAGGCTCGGCCAGAAAACTGCGCAGAACCAAGACAATGAGTAATACCGGAAAGAAAGCGCGGGCATATTCCACCAGCGCAGGTTCCGCCGCCTCAGTATTTTTAGCCAAGCGCTTACGCCGGAAGAACAGCACGTCGACCAGCCAGACTACCCCGCAAGCAAGTACCGCCCAGAATAAAATAAAAGGTAAATCAATATCCACGACAGCTAACGTTCCACTCGCAGGGCAGCCAAAAATGCCTCCTGCGGAATTTCCACCCGACCAATCTGTTTCATCCGCTTTTTACCCTCTTTCTGCTTTTCAAGAAGTTTTTTCTTGCGCGTGATATCACCACCGTAGCACTTTGCCGTAACGTTTTTACGCAGTGCTTTGACCGTCTGCCGGGCCACAATTTGACCACCAATGGCCGCTTGCACAGCCACATCGAACATTTGCCGCGGGATCAGTTCTTTCATTTTCTCCGCCAGACCACGACCTCTGGACTGTGCATGATCACGGTGAACAATGCTGGCCAGAGCATCTACCTTGTCTCCATTGATGAGAATATCCAGTTTCACCAGGTTGGCGGCTTCAAAACGTGCAAATCCATAATCCAAAGAGGCAAATCCACGACTTACGGATTTCAAACGGTCAAAAAAATCCATCACAACTTCGTTCAGAGGCATTTCCCAATGCATGGCCACTTGCCCTTGCGAGAACTGCATGTTTTTCTGCACCCCGCGACGCTCCACACACAGCGTCATGACGCTGCCCACATACTCTTGCGGCACTAAAATATTAACCTCTGCGATTGGCTCTCGCATTTCTTTGAAATTAGCCGGCAATCGAGAGGGATTATCTATCTGCACAACCTGCCCATCACCCCTCTCGACTTCGTATACCACAGTCGGCGCTGAAGTAATCAAATCAAGATTGTATTCTCGTTCCAGACGTTCTTGGACAATTTCCATGTGCAACATGCCCAAAAAACCACACCGAAAACCAAAACCCAGTGCGTCAGATGACTCCGGCTCATAGAATAAGGACGCGTCATTGAGCACTAATTTTTCCAGCGCCTCACGAAAAGCCTCAAAGTCTTCGGAGTTCACCGGAAATAATCCAGCAAAAACCTGCGGCTTAACCCGAGCAAATCCTGGCAATTGCTCAACTTCCGGTGCCTTGGCAGACACCAAGGTATCACCAACAGGCGCCCCTTGAATCTCTTTAATGCCAGCGACGACATAACCAACCTCACCCGCACTGAGCACCTTGCTAGAGTGGCGCTTGGGCGTAAAACGACCAAGATCGTCCACGATATGGGTTTTGCCCGTTGACTTGACAATGATACGCGCGCCCTTTGACAACTGTCCTTGCACTACCCGCACTAACGACACAACACCAAGATAGTTGTCGAACCAGGAGTCGATGATTAAAGCCTGAAGATTTGCCGAAGGATCTCCCTCGGGGGCCGGTATCGCTTCTACCAGATAAGCGAGTAAGTCATCCACGCCAACCCCAGTTTTGGCGCTGACGCTGTGAATGTCGCTGACATCCAAACCAATGATTTCTTCGATTTCACCCGCCACCTTGTCCGGCTCTGCTTGCGGTAAATCAATTTTGTTGAGCACCGGCAAGACTTCTAACCCTTGCTCAATGGCGGTGTAACAGTTTGCCACGGACTGGGCTTCTACACCCTGCGCGGCGTCCACAACCAGCAACGCACCCTCGCAGGCTGACAGTGACCGTGAAACCTCATAGCTGAAGTCAACGTGCCCTGGCGTGTCAATAAAGTTGAGTTGGTAATCCGTACCGTCAGGGTGCTGATAGTGTAGCGTCACGCACTGCGACTTTATGGTGATGCCGCGTTCCCGCTCAAGGTCCATAGAATCAAGGACCTGAGCGGCCATTTCGCGCTCGCTTAGTCCGCCACAGGTCTGAATAAACCTATCGGCAAGCGTCGACTTTCCATGATCGATGTGGGCAATAATAGAAAAATTACGTATCCGCTGAATATCGATCACACACCTACATCATGCTGAACAGAAGCGCGCGAGTTTAGCCCATCCCTTACCGGCAATGAAGATTAAAGACGTTAAACTTGCACGCAACTGGTTATTATTGCGGCACTCTGAGCGCTAAGAATACCGGGGATGTGTTACGCAGTACCAATACCGGTACCGTGCGCCCAGCGGGCAAACCATCTACAATTTCTTTCAGAGCCTGAGGCGAATCCACCGTTTTGTGATTCAACCGAGTAATGATATCCCCCTTACGCACTTCAGCATCACCCGCCGCACCATCGGCTTCAACCACGCGAACACCATGAGCGATGTCCAAGCGTTCAAGTTCTTCGGCTGTCAAACTAGCCACAAGCAGGCCCAACCGGTCCCCGCCCGAGGCGCCGATCTGCGGTCTGGATCCATTGGCATCAAGGTCCGCCAGCTCCCCTACGTTGATGTCCATTTTGATCATTTCACCATCACGCATAAGCTCTACAGAGGCTTTTTCTCCCGCCTTGACGCGGCCAACATAATGCGGGAGTTCCGAAGAGCGCTCGATCAACCGACCGTCAAATTTGGTAATCACATCACCAGCGCGCAGTCCGCCAACCGCCGCTGGGGTGTCCTCAAAGACTTTGGAAATCAAAGCGCCATAAGGCCGATCTAAACCAAAGCTTTCCGCCAGTTCACGAGTTACCTCCTGAATCATTACGCCCAACCACCCACGCGAGACCCGCCCGCTGTCTTTCAGTTGATCGACAACTTCCATAGCCACATCAATCGGTATCGCGAAACTAACGCCCATAAACCCACCTGAATTTGAGTAGATTTGAGAGTTAATTCCGATCACTTCGCCTTCAAGATTAAACAAAGGGCCTCCAGAGTTACCGGGGTTAATGGCCACGTCAGTCTGAATATAGGGCACGTAATTTTCGTTTTGCGCTGTAGGCAGACTTCGCCCTTTGGCACTCACAATACCGGCGGTCACCGAATAATCGAATCCGAAAGGTGAACCAATCGCCAGCACCCACTCCCCGACTTTGAGCCGTTCGCTCTCACCTAATTTAATCACTGGCAACGCTTCATCGGAGGAGACTTTTAACACCGCCAGATCCGAGCGAGCATCTGCACCCACTAATTCCGCAATTAATTCCCGGCGGTCACTGAGTCGGACAATAATTTCGCGCGCGCCATCGACCACATGGTTATTTGTCACGATATAACCATCTTTACTGACAATAAAACCGCTACCTAAAGACTGCGCTGGACGTCTATTAGGCGCTTCTTGACGTCCTCCGGGCGGTCCAAAAAAACGAAAGAACTCCTCCAATTCGCCGTTTCTCGGATTTTGACGCCCCGGCCGGGCCACCTCTCCCACCGTACTGATATTGACCACTGCCGGTGCATATTTTTCCACCAGCTTCGTGAAATCCGGAAGATCTTTCGCCAGCGCGGTCGGTGAACCCGAAATACTGATCACCAGACCAAAAGCCACCATCATCAAGCGTTGTATTGTCATACTGTATTCCTATTATCTTCCGCATCCGCTGGAAGAGGTTGAGACTGTAAAACCCCGAGAAGCCTATCCCCAAAAGGCACCAATATGCGCAACCATAGTGCGGCTGCGCCGGCGAGGACCCCCAAACTGATCAGTGGCTGATCAGCCATACCGCCAACCTCCAAAACCAGCACCAGCACCACCAAAGTTACCAATGGCAGACCAAATAAAACACCCGTTACCTTGTTTATAGCACCCGCAGGCGGTGCCACCACAAGATCTGAGGCTTCGATTGATTCCCTCGATGCGGTTAGCACCCCGCTTGAGACACAGCCTAACGGACAAACCTCGCAGCCACCGGGGCGATTTTGGCCGGTCGCTATTTTATTCATTTGGCGCACCCTGAGCGTCTGAAATTACCCGTTGCGACACCGACAAAACAATATTCTGCGCAGTCTGCACCGGTATCTCGCCCACGAGGGTCACCAAATAGGGGCCACTGCGCCCCCTAACTTTATGGTTGAGCGCCACAGTCGCGCCATTTTTAGACAACAAGCGGGCCGCCCCGCTGGCGGGCATAGGCTCAACATATAACGAAAAAGTCGCAATGCCATCGCTATACATCACTCGGCTCAATGACAGACCCAAAGACCGCTTGGCAGGCGACTTTCGAGTCAAACTATCGTCGCGAGAGTCATCAGCGCTGGCGATTTTAAAGCCTGCAGGCACCCACTGAGGATGCCATTGCGTTCGACTAACACGTGCGTTAGCGGCTTCACGCTGCTCCACTGCGGGCGGCTTTAAGGTCAACAGACTAACCTCTGTGTCGTGCGCCTGCAGAGGCGTTAATGCATCATCAAGAACACTTTCACCGAGCTTGAGTTGGTTGAACATGAAGATTTCCAGCTTATTCCCTTTGTGATCAACCAATTCCGACCGCAATAGAAGCGCAGTGTCTCGATCCAGCCAAAGTTTGTAGCCATAACGATGATGATCCTTCGGGCGCACTTCCACCTTAACCGCTTGACGTCCAGCGACTCGCCCGTGACCGGTTTTAGTCACTCGATAGGTACTATCTATCCGATCGAACTCACGGACAAAAGCACGGGCAAAAGGTCCTGAATCAATACTTCGCCCCAATCCATAAAGATCATCTCCCGGCATCACTAAGAAAGAAACGGTTTCCCCTGCACGGACGATTTCGCGGGGCGCTCCGTTCAAGTGCACCAATCTCTCACGCCTTACGCCATCAATAACTTTATGCACTACCCTAAGGCTGGCCAGGTCATCACCCATGAGATAGCTGAAAACGCCGTCATAAGCTAAATCAGAAAAGGCCGCGTCCATTTGCCGCAGGAGCTGATGCGCCGAAACATCTGCGCGCAGATTTAGAGGTTGCGCTTCTACACTCTGGGCTTGCGCTCGCTCGGAAATAGTAAATAGCGCCACATAAATGGTCAGCGCCCAACCTGCAACAAAAGACGACCTCACGGCGCTCGGCGTGCCATCGGGTCGATCGCCAAGCCTGCCGGCTGAGCCCGCAAGCCGTCGCTGAAGGCGGCCATCTTAGTGAAGGAAACGACCCCTGACTGGTTCATTGCGCGCTGCTGAATATGATGAAGCATTAGGGCATTGTGCCGCTGCCGGTCGATGGCTGTTGCATTGCTATACAGGACCGGTTCTGTCACCGCAGCACCCTGACTCAGGACTTCATCGACGTCCGTTGCGCCGCTGCTCGCCATCGTCATTTGATCTGCGCTACCTTCGGGATCTATACCCAACAAGCCAGTCGTAAAGAAAACCCCAGCCGCCAAAATGATGGCGAAGCCAGCAACCAGCATACGCGGCCACCAACTACCTCGCAGTGGCGCTTCGATCCGAGACGCCAGCGTCAACACCCTTTCAGCGTCTTGTTCTGATGCGGGCGCACCTTTGAGTAGACTGCTCCAAACCCGACCCTTGAATTCACGGTCATAATTTTCAAGGTCTTGCCGCAAAACGTCACGCATCAGGTGAAAACGGTGCCACTGTTCCCGCAGATCTTGATCATGTTTAGCTTCATCAAATACGCGCCTCAGTTCAAAAGCGTCTGCTTCCCCGTCCATGGCTGCGGACAACGACTCACGTAATTTTTCCGACATATATCCTGAACCCTCTATCCCATTCGTGGCATAAACTTTGGCTGTGGCCTTTTCGCTCTGTCATAGACCAGCCAAATTAAAAATAGTTCTATTTTACGACTCGCCTTGCATCACATTTTGCATTTGCTGATCAACAAACTCGCGGGCACGAAAAATGCGACTGCGCACGGTCCCAACGGGACACGCCATAATTTGGGCGATCTGCTCATAGCTAAGGCCGTCAAATTCGCGCAACGTTAACGCGGTACGCAAGTCGTCAGGCAACGCTTGCAGCGCTCGACTGATGGTATCCTGCAATTGGTCGCGCGCGAGTGCGGCTTCTGGACTGTCGACGTCACGCAGAAGGTCTGCATCGTCACGATAATCCGCATCGTCTATGTCGACATCGGTACTGGGTGGACGACGACCACGGGTAACTAAATGGTTTTTTGCCGTATTAATGGCGATGCGGTAGAGCCACGTATAGAACGCGCTATCGCCGCGAAATTTAGGTAATGCGCGATAGGCTTTGATGAAGGCGTCTTGGGTAACATCTTTCACCTCTTCCTGATCCCGGACATAACGCGCAACCAGATTCAGCACTTTGACCTGGTATTTCGCAAACAGCATGTCAAACGCAGCAAGATCGCCTTTTTGAACGCGTTTCACCAGTTCTTTGTCGGTATCTTCCGCCAATTTAGCTCCGCATGAACACCACGGCGATTGAGGATGCCGTTAAGGGGCAATATTCTGCCGATCTAATGCACGAGATACCAGCGCGAAGGGCTATACTTTGTGAATCGAAGCCAAACATAAAAGGGGAGACGCTCTTTGTCCCAGCGTTTTTCAACAGACATATTGATCATCGGCGGCGGCGCTGCAGGTCTAGCAACCGCACTCCAGCTGGCGGATCATGCCCGCGTCACCGTATTATGCAAAGGTGATCTCACGACCGGTTCTTCCCACTGGGCACAGGGGGGCGTCGCTGCCGTGACAGATCCAGCTGACCAGTTCTCCGACCATGCCCGCGACACCATAGATGCTGGCGCCGGACTTTGCGATGAGAAAATTGTCAATATGGTGGTTGAAAATGCGCCTGAGGTCATCAACCAACTGTTACGCTGGGGCGTAGATTTCGACCGGGAAAACAATGAGTTTCACCTCACACGAGAAGGTGGCCATAGTCAACGCCGAGTGTTACACGTCGCGGATGCCACTGGCCGCGCCATTACCGAAAAGTTGACCGCGCAGGTACTTGATCACCCCAACATTGAACTAATCAACGATCGATTGGTTATTGACCTCGTCAATTTATCAAAACTGGGACGCTATCCAAGCCGCTGCGCCGGTGCCTATGCGTTGAATCGCACAACTGGTGTTGTCGAGGTCTTTCAAGCGCAGTTTGTCGTATTGGCAACCGGTGGCGCCAGTAAAGTTTACCTCTATACCAGCAACCCCGATGGGTCTACCGGCGACGGTATTGCTATGGCTTGGCGTGCGGGATGCCGAGTAGCTAATATGGAGTTCAACCAATTTCACCCGACTTGCCTGTATCACCCTCATGCCGGCAGCTTTTTGATTTCAGAGGCAGTCCGTGGAGAAGGCGGCCTGCTGCGCCTGCCCGATGGCCAGCGCTTCATGCAACGGTTCGACAAACGTGCTGAATTGGCGCCCAGAGATATTGTTGCACGCGCCATCGATCACGAAATGAAACGCCTTGGCGCGGATTGTGTGTATCTGGATATCAGTCACCGATCTAATTCATTTATTGAAACTCATTTCCCAAATATATTCGATCGATGCCTATCTCTGGGGATTGATATGCGCCAAGATCCACTGCCAGTGGTGCCCGCAGCACATTATACCTGTGGCGGTGTTTTGATTGACCGCCACGGACGAACTGATCTACCTAACCTCTTTGCGGTCGGCGAGGTATCCTATTCAGGCCTGCACGGGGCCAATCGTTTGGCAAGTAATTCCCTGCTGGAATGTTTGGTCTTTGCACGCAACGCCGCTAACAAAATACGCAGCCAACTCAAGGCCAGCGTGGAACTTCCTATCGTGCCACACTGGGACGAGTCGAAAGTGACTGACTCTGACGAGTCGGTCGTCATCGCACACAACTGGGACGAATTAAGACGTTTCATGTGGGACTATGTCGGAATTGTCCGCACTAACAAACGACTGCAGCGCGCGCAGCACCGTATTGATTTACTCAAGCTTGAAATCAACGAGTACTACGTCAACTACCGCATCAACGATGATCTTATCGAGCTACGCAATCTGGTTAACGTGGCTGAACTGATTGTACGCTCAGCTATGAAGCGCGAAGAGAGTCGTGGCCTTAACTTTAATCTTGATTACCCCGGTCAAGAGGCAAACGCCAAAGACACCATCATGTTTCCGGGCAGCATGGATCAGTTTGATATGCTCCGACCCAAGACTTGAGCCGACGAGTGACTGTGCAACAATCGCAACAGAGCAGCCCATTGAGCAGCATCAAACTCGTCTTTAAATAACCAAACCGAAGGGCCCGGGCTACGGCTGTCCAAAGCCACTGCAAATCTACTAATCCAGGTGTTTTTTATGTCTGTGGCATCAATTTGAAGCACGTCAATCCCGCCGCCCCACACACCTCTGAGCCATCGTGTAGAGGCCACCAGAGCCAAACTTAGACCCATTAAGCCTAGCCAAAATTCGCCTATACTGGCGACTAAAGCCACCCATGTAGCCGCCGTTAAACGGCGCGTGGCGCAGCGCTGATAGGTCAGCTTCACAAACGCCCGCGATTGGCAATAATCTTATCAACCACTTGTTGAATCAATTTATCCTGCGGTATCTCCCTCTGCTGCAGCCAATCAAACAACTGCCAGTCTTCTTCTTCAAGCATACGCGCGTATGCCTGCTGTTCGGCTTCACTCAACGTGCTAAAATCATCGCGCAGAAAAGGAATGAGTTTGAGTTCCAACTCCAGCATGCCTCGCCGGCTACGCCAATACAGTTGTTTGTGGCGATTCACATCACTCATCGTTTCTTCCCTAGATAGTCATCGGTATTCATCAAAGCGTGCCATAATGCCAGCCTAGCTCACAACCATGATCGGCTTGAAGTTATGTGAGTTTAACGGGTATACCGCCGAGCGCGAAGGATAATCCATGCCAAATATGAGAGACAACCCCATCAAGAAACATGCCCAAGAATCACTAGAAGCGGTGGCGGCATCACCTCAATGGCAAGATGTTTGCTTGTATGTCATCCAAGGCCAACATGCAGCTGAATTCCTGCAGGGCTACCTCACCTGCGACTGTCAAAAATTAAGCCAAACCACCACAATACCTATGGCAATTTGCACCATCAAAGGGCGGGTGTTGGCCAACGGTTGGGCCCTCGCCCTACCTGAAGGTGTTGGCTTGCTCATCCATCAATCACTGCTCAAACGCGTCGCAGGCTTTCTCAAACCCTACATCAATTTTTCTAAATGCAGCGCCAACATCGACGCGGTCAGAAGCGTGAGCCTTAACACCACTCCCTCGGATCATCCGCTGGGTGATGATCGATTTCTACATTTGCATACCGATCCAGACATCCCCAGAGAAGATCAATCCGCATCGGTCAATGCATGGCTGATAGATCAAGGTTTTTGTCTTGTGAGCTCACCGGTAAGTGAGCAATTTTTACCGCAAATGCTCAATCTAGATCAATTAGGTGCGGTCGATTTTGACAAAGGCTGCTATCTCGGCCAAGAAATTGTGGCACGCGCCCAGTTCCGCGGCGCGGTAAAAAGACAGCTGCGCCCGTTTTCCTGGCAAAACGGTGAGACCCCTCAATTAGGCCTAGATTGGCCTGGGGCCGGCATTGTCGTTGCTCAACAGGAAGACAACGAGGGAGGCACGGGGCTCGGCGTCGTTAAAATCTAAACCAATCAGCCCCCGCACGGGTTATTTTTTCAGATCAGGTTTATACAGCCAAGCAATGCTAGAAAAGTCCAGTCGTCCCGCGTCGTGGGTCTGACGATGCACCTGATAAAGATTGTTCGCCAATCCACCTAGTGGAATGGCGCTATCGCTTGCCTGGGCCGTCTGTAACGCCAAGTTCAAATCTTTGCGCATCAAGTCAACCAGAAATCCACCCTCATAGCCACGCGACGCGGGCACACCTTCCATGACGCCAGGAAACGGGTTGTATACATTCAGCGCCCAATTACCGCCCGAAGACACTTTCATGATTTCTGAAAGTACAGCCGGATCCAAACCATTATCTACGCCTAGCGATAGCGCTTCCGCCGTGCCGGACATGAGAATCGCCAGCAGCATATTGTTACAGATTTTGGCCACCTGACCTGCGCCGGCACCGCCAGCGTGAAAAGTATTTGCGCCCATCACCGATAATACCGGCTCCGCCCGATCAAAAGCGTTCGGGGAACCGCCCACAATAAACGTCAGCGTGCCGTTTTGGGCACCAGCCGTCCCGCCTGAGACAGGCGCATCTATCATATCAATACCCAATGAACCGGCCGCTTCACCAACCGCCCGCGCGCTTGCCGGATCTATAGTCGAGCAATCAATCACCAAAGTTGACGCCGCCATCTGACTGAGCAACCCCGGTTGCTGCTCGTTACCCAAATAAAGGCCGCGCACGTGTTGCCCTGCAGGTAACATGCTGACAAAGACATCCACATCTTGAGCCGCCTGCAGCGCCGACGAGCAAGCTATTCCGCCTGCAACAGACGCCATCAAATCGGGCACCAAGTCGAAGACTTTTACGGTATGGCCGGCTGCCGCTAGATTGGCCGCCATGGGGCCACCCATATTGCCCAAGCCGATAAATCCTATTGCTGTCATTACTCTTCTACCCTCTTATTAAATTTCACTGGCCTAAATCTGCCAGGGGATGATGTGACCACGGCGCCTCAAAGTGACTTAACACATGATCTCGCGGCAGTGATTCAACTGCGTCAAACGCCCAGCGCGGGGTATTGTCTTTATCAATAAGCAGGGCTCGCACACCCTCGTAGAAGTCGGCGTTCTGTGCGCAGTGCGTCGCCACGGTCAACTCCATACAAAAACTCTCCGCCAGTGTCATCTGCTGCACTCTGCGCAGTTGTTCCAGCACGATACCCGCTGTTGTCGGACATCCATTGCGCAAGTTATTAATACCGCGATCTATCCACGGCGAAGTACCTTTGAGTGCATAAACAGCCTGAATTTCACCCAGCAAGTCATCAAAGCGAACCTCCCGCTGTGGCACGCGCGCCAGCTCACTGTCAGGCAGCATCGGCACGGCAGCCCCTTCCAACCATCGAGCGATCAGATCCGCATTGCTCGCTGAATTGTCTGTCCAAGATAACGACAACAAACCCTGCAACCATGCATCCCGTTTATCGTGGTCCGTCACATGTGTGCCCATGCCCGTAAGCAAAGCATCAGATGCGTTAACTTGACTACCGGTCAGCCCTAAAAAGACAGCATGGTGTTTCGCCATATGCCGCAAGGTCCAACTTGCACCCGCATCTGGGAAAAGGCCAATGGTGATTTCTGGCACCGCCAGACGAGAGCGCTCGGTCAAGACACGAAACTGCGATGCGCCAAAGATACCCAAACCGCCACCCATCACAATGCCATGGCCAAGGCAAATCAAAGGTTTAGGAAACGTATGGATCAAATAATCCAAACGATATTCTTCCGCAAAAAAATCAAAGGGGTAAGGGTCAACCTGCTGGCCTGCTTTGTGATTGGCACCGATCGCATGATACAGGGCTTGGATATCCCCCCCTGCACAAAATGCTTTATCGCCGGCTGCGGTGATTACAACAGCCGCAACATCTGCGCGATCTGCCCACACCCGCAACGCAGGAGTTAACAAACGAATCATCTCAAGGCTTAAAGAATTCAACGTTGCGGGCACATTGAGAATGGCTTGTCCCACAACAAAGCCTGCAGCAGTTGTATGTTCTTCAATTAACACACTGGATTGATCAGACATCACGTTACTCTAGCTATTGGTCCATTGTGGCGGGCGTTTTTCCAAGAAAGCACTCACCCCTTCTTGTTGATCGCGGGTATCGAACAAGTCCACAAACGCGTCTCTTTCAACCGCATAAGCGCCTGCAATATCACCCGCACGTGCACTTTGAATAAGACGTTTGCACGCAGCCACCGCCGGTGGACTCTGGCGACCAACAGATTCAGCCAATGCCAGCGCTCGGCCTTTGGCTTGCCCTGTATCAACTACTTCTTCAACCAAGCCAATCTTTTCTGCCGTTTGCGCATCCACCCGCTCGCCGCAAAGAATCATCCGTTTAGCCCAACCTTCACCCACCATCCAGGCCAGGTTTTGTGTGCCGCCGCCACACGGCAACAAACCCACCGTAGCTTCAGGCAGAGCCATCTTGGCTTGCTGCTCTGCAATCCGGATATCACAGGCCAGCGCACATTCCAAGCCACCGCCCATAGCAAAGCCATTGACCGCGGCAATGGTGACACCGCGAAACGCAGACAGTGCTTCAAAAGCACGTCCAAAGTGCTCAGCCATTTCGCGCGCCACCCCTTTATCGCCATCGGCAAAAAGCTTCAAATCAGCTCCTGCGGAGAAAAACTTTTCACCCTCACCCACCAATACCATGGCATAGATTTCCTGGTCAGCGTCGCAGTCAGCAACCAATTGCACCAGGCCAGCAAGACTTTCGGGATCCCAAGTGTTAGCAGGTGGGTTACTGATAGTCACAACAGCTGTGTTGCCGCGAACCTCAACGTTTAGTTTTTCCGTAAAAGACGAGACCATAGTGAACCCTCTAAATTTTATAACATGGTACTGATTTTGCCCAAAAATCCCAACCGAAGATCACTCTATTGAGCACCAATCAATAGACGTGCGACCAAGCAACGCAAGATAATCGTTGGCCTTGGAAAAATGCCGGCAACCTAAAAAACCTCTGTGCGCAGAGAGGGGGGAAGGATGCGGAGCAATAAGGATATGTTGATCGCAAGTGTCAACCATAGCGCACTTTTGCTGGGCATATTTCCCCCACAACATAAACACAATTCCTTTGTGTTGTGCGCACAATCGTGCAACAACCGCGTCGGTAAATAACTCCCAACCCCTACCCTGATGAGCACCGGCGAGGCCCGCTTCAACACTCAAAACAGCGTTAAGCAGCAACACGCCTTGCCGCGCCCAACTACTTAAACAACCGCGATCGCGACGCAGTCGCTGCTCGGGCCGAATATCACTGTCTAACTCTTTGAGGATATTCATCAAAGAAGGTGGCGGAGAGACGCCCGCTGGGACCGAGAAACTCAGGCCGTGAGCCTGTCCCGACCCGTGGTACGGATCCTGACCTATGATCACCACTTTGACTCGGTCAAACGGTGTTTGATTAAACGCAGCGAGCATATCAGCGGCAGGCGGATAGATCGTCTTCGCGTGCTGCTGCTCATTCAAAAAACGCACCAACTCCTGCATATAGGGCTTTTCAAACTCAGCACCCAAGGCAGACTGCCAGCCGCGTTCCAAGCCCGCTTGCCATTGCTGGGTCGAAAACAATGTCGCTTCAGCCTGCTGACAGAGGTCGCATTTGCGGGAACAATAAAACGTCACGGATAGAGGGCGAATCGGTCAGCAGCATGACCAAACGATCAATTCCTAAACCCTCACCCGCCGTCGGCGGAAGCCCATATTCTAAAGCTTCGACATAATCTTGATCAAAATGCATCGCCTCATCATCACCACTACTCTTGAGCGCGGCTTGTGCCGAAAACCGCTGCGCTTGGTCAACCGGATCATTGAGTTCCGAGAACCCGTTTGCATATTCACGTCCCCCGATGAACAATTCAAATCGATCGGTCACCTGATTGTCATGATCGCTGCGGCGCGCCAAAGGCGAAATTTCCGCAGGATATTCGGTGATATAGGTCGGTTGCAGGAGTGACCCCTCGACCACCGCCTCAAATATCTCCGAATGTAATCGACCCACACCCCAATGCGCCTCGACACTGCAGTTGAGGTCTTTGAGTTTGTCGCGCAAGGCTACTTCATCGGCAATACTTGCCTCATTCAAGTCGGTAAAACGACAAATTGATTCGGCCATCGTCATTCGTTCAGGCGGTTGACTCAAGTCAAGCTGCAGGCCCTGATACACTATTCTTGCGTCACCCGAGATATCCACACTTAGCATGTTCAACAATTCGTCTGTCATACCCATCAAATCTTTATAATCCGCATAAGCTTGATAAAACTCGAGCATGGTAAATTCGGGATTATGCCGGGTGGACAATCCTTCATTTCGAAAATTACGATTGATCTCGTACACACGCTCAAAGCCTCCGACAACGAGGCGTTTGAGATATAACTCTGGTGCGACCCGCAAGTACAAGTCCATGTCTAACGCGTTATGATGGGTAACAAATGGTCTGGCTGTGGCGCCTCCGGGAATGCTGTGCATCATCGGTGTTTCTACTTCAAGGTAGTCCCTACCGTTAAAAAAATCGCGCAGGCGTTGCACAACTCGAGAGCGAATACGAAAGACATCCCGCGAACGATCATTGGTAATCAGATCCAAATACCGTTGCCGGTAACGAATTTCTTGATCCGTCACCCCGTGGAACTTTTCCGGCAGAGGCCGCATCGTTTTATTCAGCAGGTGAATGCTGTTGGCCTGCACGGACAATTCACCTTTATTGGTCCGCATCAACACACCACAAACACCGACAATGTCGCCCATTTCCCACAGCGAGGTGAATGCCTCATACGCATCCTCACCTAAATCATTTTTTGACAGGTAACATTGAATCTGTCCAGAAACATCTGCAATGGTAATAAAACTGGCTTTACCCATCACCCGGCGCAGCATCACACGGCCACTCACTGCCGTGGGTATTTGTTGTGCGGCTAACTGCATTTTATCTGCAGCGGCGTATTCCTCGTGAAGCGCCTGCGCCAGATGTTGACGACGAAATTGGTTGTTATAGGCCCCCGAATCGGCGATCCACTGTTCCATTTTGCTTCGCCGGTTGACCAACAGGTCTCTTTCTTCAGTCATGACTGTTCTCGTTAATTCATGCGTTATTTGCGATCTACAAGCCCGCTTTGAGGCTACCTTCAATAAACTCGTCCAAATCTCCGTCAAGCACGCTAGTCGGGTCGGTCCGTTCAATATGGGTGCGTAAATCTTTAACGCGGGATTGATCTAATACATAAGAGCGAATTTGACTACCCCAACCAATATCGGCCTTGGCCTCCTCCACTGCTTGTTGCTGGGCACGACGATCCTGCAGCTCTAGTTCATACAACTTTGCCCGCAGTTGTTTATAGGCACGATCTTTGTTCTGATGCTGGGAGCGCTCACTCTGGCATTGCACAACGGTATTGGTCGGCAGATGCGTCAGACGAACGGCCGAATCCGTTCGATTCACATGCTGTCCGCCAGCGCCGCTCGCTCGATAAGTATCCACCCGAACATCTGCAGGATTGATGTCTATCTCGATATCATCGTCGATCTCCGGAGATATAAATACCGACGCAAACGACGTATGCCGACGGCTGCCAGAATCGAAAGGCGACTTGCGCACCAATCGATGCACGCCCGTTTCTGTGCGCAACCAACCGTAGGCGTATTCACCGCTGATCTGTACAGTTGCACTTTTGATGCCCGCCACTTCCCCCGGACTGAGTTCGGTGACCGCCACATCAAATCCCCTTTTTTCGGCCCATCGCAGATACATGCGCAAAAGCATCTCTGCCCAATCCTGGGCCTCTGTACCCCCAGAACCGGATTGGATTTCTAAAAATGTATTGGTTGCATCCATTTCGCCTTGGAACATGCGACGAAACTCCAAGCGCGCCAGTTCCGTTTCTAACGTCAACAAATCATCCGCAATTGCATCGAGCGTTTCTCGATCTTGCTCTTCCGCTGCCAGTTCACCCAACTCTGACAACTCACCAAGCGCGCTCTGCATACTACCAAGCACTTTGACCAATTGCTCAAGCGTGACCCGTTCACGGCCCAGTTTCTGCGCACGATCCGCGTCTTCCCAAACAGCCGGATCTGCAAGCTCCCGCTCAACCTCCTCTAAGCGCTCACATTTATGAGCGTAGTCAAAGGTACCCCCGAAGCGCAGATTCTCGCTCACTTAAATTTTTCAGAGACTCCCGCAGTGCAGTGATTTCGGTCATATTTCTTTATGATTCCATGAGGAAGTTTAGTTTAGGCAACAGCCCGTAAAAATTCGAGAACTAACACAGCTTTACGCCGGCTCCAAATGCTCAACCATTAATTGCAGGGTCGGCCATTGGCCATAATCATTCACCGACAGCCGATAAACGAGGCGGATTGAGTGAATATCAGATGCAATAGCTTGCTGTCTGAAAGCGATGCCGTCCAAAACCTTGCCTGCAATTTTAAGCACCAATTTGAGGTGGTGCTCACCTACCACACGCTGACTGACCACCTCAAAAACACCTTCAAACGAAGGTTCAGGAAACCCACTGCCCCATGGCCCGGATTCGGCCAACAACTGAGCTGTCGCCAAGGTCAAATCGGCAACCGGCAGCACGCCATCGGTCACCAACTTCGCGTCTAATATGGCCGGTTGAGCAAAACGGCGGACGGCTTTATCAAAAATAACCCCAAATCGCGCTAAATGTACCCGTTTGATACTTAATCCTGCCGCCATGGCATGACCACCGAACTTAAGTAGCAACCCTGGGTGGCAGGCCGCCATCCAATCCAAAACATCTCGAATATGCAGATCATCGATACTGCGAGCAGAACCTTTGAGTTCGTCCGGCGCGTTATCCCCTGCGTCAGCAAAAACAATGGCCGGTTTATGGTATTTCTCTCGCACACGTCCAGCAACAATGCCAACCACGCCTTGATGAAAACCCTCGTGATAAAGGGTTAAACCAACTCGAGAATTATCTGCCTGAGCATCCGCAAGCATCAACTGGGCGTCGTCGACCATTTCCTGCTCAAGCTGACGCCGGGCTTGATTGAGTTGGTCAAGCGCCGTCGCCAATTTGCGTGCAGACGGCAAATCGGGCGCCAATAAACATTGAATGCCAATGCTCATATCCTCTAGTCGGCCAGCGGCATTCAGCCGAGGTCCAAGGGCAAACCCCAGGTCTTGCGCCGATAACGTGTCTAGCGAACGCTTGGCAATTTCTGCCAAGGCTTTTATGCCGGGCAAACATTTACCAGCGCGCATTCGTTGAATTCCTTGATGCACCAGAATTCGATTATTAGCGTCCAGCGGCACCACATCGGCTACCGTTCCCAGCGCAACTAAATCCAGATATCGTGCAAGATTTGGCGCGCTTCTGTCAGCATCAAACCAACCTCGCTCTCGCAACACGCTGCGCACTACGCTGAGAACATAATAGGCTACCCCTACACCGGCCATGGCCTTGCTGGTAAACGGCACATCCAGCAAATTTGGATTGACTATGGCTAATGCCGGCGGCAACTCGCCACCAGGCAAGTGATGATCCGTTACAATAACGTCAATACCCAATGCATTGGCATGAGTCACGCCCGCGACACTGGAGACCCCATTGTCGACTGTTACAATTAGATCGGGTTGCTGCTGCGCCGCCAAATCAACAATTTCTGGCGACAAGCCATAACCAAATTCAAATCGATTAGGGACCAAGAAAGAAACTCGTTGCGAGCCCAAATCACGCAACACACAAAGACATAAGGCCACGGAAGTTGCACCGTCGGCATCGAAATCGCCAACAATCAAAATCTGCTGCGATTGCTGCACCGCATCCGCTAAGCGATTAGCCGCACGCTCGATGTCAGGCAACAAAAGCGGTGAAAGCAGCCCCGCCAACGATCGATTCAATTGATCGCCATGTGTAACCCCGCGAGCCGCATATATTCTGCGCAGCAATACCGATTGCAAATCTGGAAAATGAGCCGCAGCGACTTCTCGGGTCAAGATCTGCATGCTCAATCAAGTGTTTCCAGTCGGATGCGTGACAAAGGCCCACCCACCTCGGGCATATTCTGGACTTGCGCCAACGCGGCAGTCATCTCAAGTTCGCGAGTCATCTGAGTAAGAAATACAATATCCACCAACGCTTGTCCGCCTTGTGCTTCTTTTTGAATCGCCGCCTCTATACTGATGCCATGCTGTGACAATGCTTTTGCGACGCTGGCAAATACCCCCGGTTGATCCTGCGCCGGAATGCGCAAATAGTAAGCGCTTTGAACAGACTCGATCGGCACCATTTGCAGTTCGCTCTGAGCAGCCTCCGGCCGGTATCGCGGTGTTGATTCTTGCGACGCCAACGCCACCACATCTGCCATCACAGCAGAGGCAGTTGCAGCGCCACCGGCGCCCGGCCCGCAATAAAGGGTGGCGCCAGCGGCATCACTTTTGACTAAAACCGCATTGAGCACATCATTAACGCTCGCCAGCAATTGTGATTTGGGCACTAAAGTCGGATGCACCCTTGCTTCGAGCCCTTGATCGGTGCGCCGAGCAATCCCTAAATGCTTAATCTTGTAACCTAGCTGGTCCGCATATTCGATATCTGCAGAGGTGACCTCAGAAATTCCTTCGACATACACGTCATCAAAATTAAAGGGACGGTCGAACGCCAAGCTCAACAAGATCGCAAGCTTGTGAGCCGCATCAATACCTTCAATATCGAATGTAGGGTCCGCCTCTGCATATCCAAGGGCTTGCGCAGTCTGCAGCGCATCGGCAAATGCGGCGCCCTGTGCTTGCATCGCCGTGAGAATATAATTGCAGGTGCCATTGATGATGCCCACAACATATTCAAACCGATTGGCGACCAGACCCTGCTGAATGGCTTGAATGATGGGTATTGCTCCGGCAACAGCCGCTTCGAACCGAACCGCTGCATCAGGACGCAGACTCAGCAAGGTATTACCGTGCGCCGCAATGACCGCTTTGTTGGCCGTGACTAGTGGTTTGCCTGCAGCCACAACAGCTTGCATAAAGGCATAGGCCACCGTTTCACCGCCGATGAGCTCCAACACAACATCAACCTCTGGATCCTCGTAAAGATCACTCAGTTGAGTACTAAATTGCGCGCCCGCAAGTGCCACCTCAGGCTTGGGGCTACGGCTGGCGACTCGCGCAACTGTAAATTCGATGCCCGTGCGCTGCGCAATCAACGCACGATTATTGGCTATAATTTCAAGCACACCTTGGGCGACGGTGCCCAAGCCTGCTATTCCTAGAGAAACCTTTTTCACAATCTGCCTTTTTCCAGTCACGCCTCGAGAGTCTTCTTATCCTGCTTCGGAAATTTAATTCAGTCCAATGGCCTCAGCTAAAGCTGCCGCAGGCATGTATCCGGGCAACAACCTTCCATCAGAGGTGATTATGGCGGGAGTGCCCTGCACCCCGACTTGATTACCTAAGGCATATTGATCCGCAATGGGGTTATCACAGCTGACATCCTCAATGGTTTGCCCGGATTTTAAAGCTGTAATAGCAACATTTGGATCGTCAGCGCACCAAGCGGATTGAATTTTCAGATACGTCGGGCTATTCAAGCCCGCCCGCGGATAGGCCAAATAACGTACCTCGATACCCAGCGCATTGATTTCCGCCATTTCTTGATGCAACTTCCGGCAATATCCACAGTCGACATCTGTAAATACACTCACAAAATCCCTGGTTTCGCCCTCGGGCGAGAACACCACCATATTTTCTAATGGTTGCGCTGCCATCAGTTCACTGCGTTTGACCGTTCGCTGCGCTTCAGCCAAATTGATCAGGCCGTCAGGTGCAACCTGATAAAGATCTCCAGCGATCAAGAATCGACCATCGGCAGTACCATAAAGTATCTGACCGCCCATCAATTCAAGCGCATAAAAACCGGGCAATTGTGCAGGAGTGATGCGCTCTATCGGTAACGTAGGCACCGCTTTATTGAGCTCTTTCATCAATTTTTCGCTCCCGGCTGGCCCGCCCTCATTTGCCGAGGCCACCGCGCAGACCAGTCCAGTAACACCCATCACCAACATACGCAGCCAATCCATGACAGCGCCTAATCTGCCGGCAGACCGTGCTTTGAATGGTTTCATCTTATGTACTCTCCTCAACGATCATTTTATTTCAGCGCAAAGGCTAATCTGGGCTAAACCAGCCTTCCGATGAGCAACGCCCTTGTCACTGCCGCAACACTAGCCCCGGGGATGGTGCTCGCGCACAAGGGTCTGCAGGCGCAGTTGTGCAACATGGGTATATATTTGTGTCGTCGACAAATCACTATGGCCTAACATCATCTGCACCGCGCGCAGGTCCGCGCCATTATCCACCAGATGCGTCGCAAAAGCATGTCGCAACGTATGGGGTGATACCGACGCGTTAATCCCAGCCAGCACAGTATAGCGTTTAATTGCATACCAAAAAGTCTGTCGGGTCATGGGTCGACCCCGCCGCGAGGGAAATAAAACGGCCCCTCCTGTAGGTATAAGCACGGGCCTAGAATCGAGCAAGTAGCGCTCAATCCATACCAAGGCAGATTCACCCATTGGCACCAAACGCTCTTTACTGCCTTTGCCCACCACACGCACCCACCCCTGACGCAAGTTCACGCTGGTCAATGGCAACGAAATCAATTCGGTTATACGTAGGCCACTGGCATATAAAAGTTCTAACATCGCGCGATCGCGCAGTCCCAGAGGGTGCTCAACATCGGGCGCGTTCAGTAGCGCATCGACTTGCGCTGGTGAAATCACGCTTGGCAGATAGCGGCCGATCTTCGGCTGCGCTAGATCCGCTGTTGGATCCTGAGCAAGCCCATGGTGCAAACATTGATGTCTGTAGAAGCCCCGCACGGCGCTTAGCCAGCGCGCAGCGCTACGAGCGCTGACTTCACTGGGCGCCAATCGCTCGGCCATGAACCTTTGTAGATCTGCCGTACTTGCGGTCAGCAGCGTTTTGTTGCTATCCCCAAGCCAACGCTGCACCAAGTGCAGATCTCTGCGGTAGGCGAGCAAGGTATTCTCGCTCAAATCACGCTGCAACCAGATCGCATCCAGATATTCGCTGATGGAGTCATTCATGGGTTAAGCATTAAAGCCTAATCGCCCCACGTTGCCTACCTGTCTATGTTTACCGGTAGGTCGAGCGCCTTCGTTTCGCTCTTGGCCGACCCCAAAACCAGCATCAGGTTTTTTTGACAAGTTTCTCTTTGATTCGCGCCGACCGCCCGGAGCGTTCTCGCAAGTAGTAGAGTTTTGCCTGACGGACATCACCACGTCGCTTGACTTCAATGCCTGCAATCATCGGGCTGTGGGTTTGAAACGTGCGCTCCACACCGACGCCATGTGAGATTTTTCGCACGACAAAAGCTGAGTTTACACCGCGATTTTTTATGCCAATCACCACACCTTCGAAAGCCTGCAGGCGTTCACGGCTGCCTTCTTTCACACGAACCTGAACGCTGATGGTGTCGCCTGGCGCAAAAACCGGCACATCGCTGTTGATTTGGGCGTTTTCAATCTCTTCAATGATCTTATTTCTTCGCATTTTATGCCTCGTTTTCATCTGCACCGTTTTGCCCTGCCGCAAAACTTTCTCTTAATAACTTTTGATCTCGTTCACTAAATGTTCGACCCGTCATCAACTCCGGGCGACGATCAAAAGTTCGCTTTAACGCCTCCCGGCGTCGATATTCATTCACCTTCGTGTGGTTACCGCTGAGCAGTACATCTGGCACCTGATCACCAGCGTATTCCACAGGGCGCGTATAGTGAGGGTAATCGAGCATTCCATCAAGGTGTGATTCATCAATTATTGACAAACTATTGCCTAAGGTGCCGGGAAGGTGCCGCGCAATTGCGTCCATCACCACTAAAGCCGGCAGTTCCCCACCACTGAGCACGTAATCACCGATCGAGACCTCCATATCTACATAGTTTTGCACAAACCGTTCATCAATCCCTTCATATCGCCCGCAAACCAGAATTAACCCTGGCATATCGACCATTGAGACTGCCGTTTGTTGATTAAAAACCGCCCCCTGTGGGCTCATCAAAATGACCGGCGAACCCGCTGGCGCGGCAGCTTGGGCCGCAACCAACGCCGCCGTTAACGGCGCATTCATCATAACCATGCCTGCACCGCCGCCATAAGTCTTATCGTCTACATTACGATGACGGTCAGTACTAAAGTCTCTTGGATTAAATACGTGTAAGTCAATGATGCCGGCGGCAACGGCGCGTGCAAACACACCACCAGAGGTGCCAGCTTCTAGGATTTCAGGGAGGAGCGTGAGCACACCGATCCACATCAGCTTAACCAGTCAGCATCCCAGGCAACGGTCACCGTCCGCGCCTCGGCATCAACCTCTAGAATGTACTGATCTACAAAGGGAATTAAGCACAACGACGACTCGCCGTTCTGCCCTTCCTCACGATCAGGTGCAATCACAAGCACATCATTGGCGCCGGTCTCTAGCAGATGATCTACATAACCAAGCCGCTCATTCGCCTCGTTTACCACCCGGCAGCCCACCAGATCACGCCAATAGTATTCATTCTCATCAGAGACGGGCAAACTACTTGCGGGAATGGCAATAAGCTTGCCAGCCAGCGCGGCGGCCTCATCGCGGTCGGCAATAGCGCCGAGGCGCGCAACGAACCCTTTCTTGTGAGCCCGGGACTGAACATCTTCAAGGGATTGCCAAGAGCCACCCTGATGGTCAGAGATCAGCCAAGGCAAGTACTTAAGCAGGTTTTCAGGGGGGGACGTGTAGGAGCGGATGTGTACCCAACCCTGCACGCCGTAAGGTGCACCAATCCGCCCCACCACAACGGGTTCTGCGGCGGACACGGCTAACCCGGACTAATCGGCAGCGGCAAGTGCCGGCTCAGCGGCCGCGGCACGCGCTTGCTTGATCAGTTTCTTAACAACCGCTGTTGGCTGCGCGCCCACGGATATCCAGTAGTCGACACGCTCGATGTTCATCCGCAAGCTTTCCGCATGGCCTTGCGCCACGGGGTTATAAAACCCAACACGCTCAACGAAACGACCATCGCGACGGCTGGCGCTATCGGCCACAGAAATGTGATAAAAGGGGCTCTTCTTGGAACCGTGTCGTGCCAAACGGATTGTTACCATAGGTTGCTCTGTAGATTAGACTGGCTGAAAATTGAGGCCGCACATTCTATACCAAGCTTTACTGAATGCAAGCCCACCTAGCGTTTACCGTCGGGGCATACCCGGCGGAACTTGCATGCCTTGCAGACCACGCATCATTTTTTGCATCCCGCCTTTCTTGGTGACTTTTTTCATCATCTTCTGCATCTGTTTATGCTTTTTTAGCAATCGATTCACATCCGGCACAGCCGTACCACTGCCTTTGGCAATACGTTGCTTTCGAGAGCCGCTAATGACGTCTGGGAAGCGTCGCTCATGTGGCGTCATAGAATCAATGATCACCCCCATTTGTTTGAATTGCCCATCGTCCATTTGCGCTTGAGCAGCCGGTGGCAGTTGACCCATTCCCGGCAATTTGTCCAGCATGCTGGTGATCCCGCCCATATTGCTCATCTGGTCGATCTGATCACGAAAATCTTCCAAATCGAACTTACGGCCGCGCTGAATCTTTCGCGCAAGACGCTGAGCTTTATCTTTATCTACCTTACGCTCAGCTTCCTCGATCAGGCTCAGAACATCACCCATGCCTAAGATTCGTGAAGCCAGTCGATCGGGATAAAATGGTTCTAGGGCATCGGTTTTCTCTCCCATGCCCATAAACTTGATCGGCTTACCCGTAAGCTGCCGCACGGACAAAGCGGCACCGCCACGGGCATCACCATCTGCTTTGGCCAGCACCACACCTGTGAGCGTCAGCGCTTCATTGAAGGCTTTGGCCGTATTGGCCGCATCCTGTCCGGTCATCGCATCGACAACAAACAACGTTTCTGCGGGCTGCAAAGCCTGCTGCAGCGATTGAATTTCGCCCATCATCTCTGCGTCTACCGCAAGTCGGCCGGCGGTATCAACAATCAGCACATCCGCAAACTGTTTTTTCGCCTGCACCACCGCACGCTCAGCAATCGCCAAGGGACGTTCATCTGCTGATGATTCGAAGAACAGCGCACCAACTTCCGCGGCCAGTGTTTGCAGCTGCGCAATCGCTGCTGGGCGATAGACGTCAGCACTAACCACCGCTACTTTCTTTTTCTCCCGCTCTTGCAGATACCGAGCCAGTTTGGCGACTGTGGTCGTCTTTCCCGCACCCTGTAAGCCGGCCATGAGTATCACTGCCGGCGGTAGCACGGCAAGATTGAGCCCGTCATTGGCCTCACCCATCGTCTGAACGAGTTCATCGTGCACAATTTTGATGAACTGCTCGCCTGGATTAAGCGCATTGGAAATGACCGTGCCAAGGGCTTTTGCCTTGACCTGATCGACAAATGATTTGACCACCGGCAGCGCGACATCTGCCTCCAACAACGCCATGCGCACGTCGCGCAGCGCTTGAGTCACATTTTCTTCGGAGAGCTTTGCTTTTCCGGATATCCCTCGTAAGGTTTGGGTCAACCGATCCGACAGGTTTTCAAACATATTGTTCTTGTCTTTAGTATTGGGCCATCAAGGAGCGCTAGTATACCGCGCGCGACGCGTTTTACGACGCGGTTTATGCTTCAACAGTGCAACCGGTTATGCGAAACTCGCAATACCACCGTCTAGAGCATTTAATTGTTGAATGACCTGCCCCGTTTTTTGCTAACTTGGCCACTATCATGACGCTAATCCTAGCCATCACCGCATTGCTACTATATTCAACTGCACTGGCGATGCGTTGGCGACAGCGCAATCACAGTCAACCCAGCCCAGGCGCCCTGTGGGTGACACTCGCGGCGCTGGCCATTCATGCGTTGACCTGTTACTCCCTACTGATGACCGCGCAAGGCATCGATCTGAGTCTGGTCACGGTAAGCAATATAGTGGCTGTCGCTTTGGTTGCCGTCATTGCAACAGCGAACGTGCGGTTACCCGTGGGCAATCTGTATATCTTTTTATTTCCGATTTCTATCCTTGCCCTTTGCGCGGCAGTACTTGCACCACCAGGTGGCAGAACATTCGAGCAATTAACCGGGGCACTGGTCGGGCACGTTTTGATTTCATTGAGCGCCTACAGCGCACTGATGATGGCCGCGGCACAGTCGATCATGCTGGCAGTCCAAGAACGCCATGTCAGGAGCCCGAGCAAACCTAGGTTGGCGCTGCTACCGCCCTTAGAAACCATGGAACGGTTGCTGGTTGCCATGTTGTGGATAGGTCTTGTGCTTTTATCAGCATCAATACTCAGCGGGTATTTATTTCTTGACAACATCTTCGACAATCAGGCCCTGCATCATATCGTCCTCACTAGTTTATCTTGGGCCGTCTACGTGTTTTTTCTTACCGGCCGTTATTTCTTTGGTTGGCGCGGCCTCACTGCGGTGCGCTGGACCTTGGTCGCCTTCAGCCTCCTCGTTCTGGGCTACTTGGGCAGCAAATTTGTTACAGAATACATCCTCATATCATGAACGCAGATGAAGCCCCACTGTGGATGCTGTTTGCAAGTATCGCAGTCTTGACCGGCGTATCCGCTTATTTCTCCGGCACCGAAACCGCCATGATGTCTTTGAACCGTTATCGGCTGCGCCATCTCGTCAAAAAGCGCCACCGTGGGGCACGCAAAGCCAACCGAATGTTACGCCGACCTGACCGCCTTTTGGGCGTCATACTGGTGGGTAACAACTTGGTTAATTTTAGTGCAGCGACCATTGCGACCATGATTGGTCTACGCATGTTTGGCGATACAGGTGTTTTAATGGCGCCTTGGGTGCTAACGCTGACTTTTTTGATTTTTGCCGAGGTCGCGCCGAAAACACTGGCCACCCAGTTTCCAGAAGCGTGGTCGTTTAGATCCGTCTACATTTTGCAACCCTTGCAAAAGTTACTTTATCCCGCGGTCGCATTTGTCAACTGGATCAGCAACGCGTTGCTGTCTCCTTTGATGCCAAAATCGACCGATGAAGTGGATCACCTGTCTACCGAAGAGCTTAAAACCGTCGTTAACGAAGGTGCCGTTGCCGTTGGCGAGCGTCAAAACATGCTTGTCAGGCTACTGGATCTCGAGCGCGTCAGCGTCGACGATATCATGGTCCCCAGAAGCGAAATTATTGGCATTAACATCGATGATGATATGCCGGATATTGTCCTGCAAACGGCGAACAGTCAGCATACTTTGCTGCCTATCTACAAAGAGAATATCAACAATGTCTTGGGCATTCTTCATCTTCGGCGCCTTGCTCGGCTACTCAACACCGAAACGTTCAGCAAAGCCGACCTACTGCAATTAACGCGAGAACCCTACTACGTACCAGAAGCCACGCCGCTGCATACGCAACTTTTAAATTTTCAAAAAGAAAAACAGCGCATCGCACTGGTCGTAGATGAATACGGCGACGTCAAAGGTATTGTTACCTTAGAGGATATTTTAGAAGAAATTGTGGGTGAATTTACCAGCGACTTTGCCTCGAGCATGCCAGAGATATCGCCACAAGAAAACGGCGCCTTTGTCATCGACGGTATGGCCGGTTTACGAGACATCAATCGAGCACTGCGCTGGGATTTACCCATAGACGGCCCCAAAACCCTAAACGGGCTTGTGCTTGAACATCTGGAAACCATTCCCGAGTCAAATTTATGTATTCAGGTAGGCGCCTATCAAATGGAAACCCTCCAGATCAAAGACAATGTCGTCAAGACACTCAAAATATAGCGTTCGATGACCCACCAGGAGGTCGTCGATGATGCAGACGACCTCGCTGATTGAACCGCGTTAACTAAACCTTAGCCCAGCGACGGTTCATCGCCGATATAATGGCATTGAGACTTGCCCTGATGGTGTTTCGACTCACGCCTATGCCGTAACAACGATCACCACGTTCACCATCATCAATGGCCAGAATACAAATGGCCTGGGCATCCGAACCTTCTCCAAGCGCATGTTCATGGTAATCCACCACCGCCAACGGTTCGTTCAAGGTGGCGACCAAGGCGTTCACAAAAGCTTCTATCGGTCCACCGCCCTCACCGTCCACGGTCACCACATTCTCAGAGACTTCAACTTTCGCAATACACCTCTGTTCATCCGTTTTCCCGGTGAGCAAGTCGTAATCGACTAATTTATAAGGCCCTTCTTCGTTTGCGTAGGTCGTCAACAATTGATCATAGATCTCACTGGTTTTGATCTCGCGGCCCAAGCGCTCGGTCAGCTGCTGAATTTCTGTGCTGAATTCCACCAGAATATCTCGCGGCAACGTCACCCCGTAATGAGCTTCCAACAAAAAACCCACGCCACCTTTGCCCGACTGGCTGTTGACCCGGACCGTTTCTTTGTACGAGCTGCCAACATCTGCTGGATCAATCGGCAGATATGGCACCTCCCATTGATTGCGATCTACTGTTGCCATTCCTTTGCGGATTGCATCCTGATGAGAACCGGAAAACGCAGTAAAAACTAGTTCGCCCGCATAAGGATGACGTTCATGGATCGGCAATTTATTCACCGCCTGCACCGTATCGCGAATACGTGGCATATCTCGGAAATCAAGCTTCGGATCAACGCCCTGACTAAATAAATTCATCGCAACCGTGACAAGATCGCAGTTTCCCGTGCGCTCCCCGTTGCCAAACAACGTACCTTCTACACGATCTGCGCCTGCCATAAGCGCCAATTCGGTGGCCGCCACTCCAGTGCCGCGATCATTGTGTGTATGCAGGCTCAAAATTGCCGAATCTCGCTGCGGGAAATGGCGGCTGAACCACTCCACCTGGTCGGCATAGACATTGGGCGTCGCCATCTCTACCGTCGATGGCAGGTTTATGATCATAGGTTGCTCTGGTGTAGCACCCCACGTCTGTCCAACCGCTTCACAAATATCGACCGCAAAATCGAGTTCGGTACCGGTAAAGCTCTCAGGCGAATATTCAAAGGTCACGTCTGCATCAAAACCAGCCAAACCCTGACGAACCAACTCTGTTCCTTGGACAGCCAAATCAATAATCCCTTGCCGGGACATGCCAAAGACCACTCGCCGCTGCAGCTCCGAGGTAGAGTTGTACAAATGAAAAATGACACTCGGTGCGCCTTCTAGAGCTTCGACAGTGCGCTCAATCAGCTCCGATCGAGCCTGACACAAAACCTGAATGCTGACTCCAGGGGGAATACGCTCTTCGTCAATAATTCGACGTATGAAGTCGAAATCCGGCTGTGAGGCGGCAGGGAAGCCTACCTCAATTTCAGCAAAACCAACGTCTAGCAATAGATCCCAAAGCCTTAATTTTTCTTCAACACTCATCGGGTCAATGAGCGCCTGATTGCCATCTCTGAGGTCTACACTGCACCACCGCGGCGCAGTTGTGAGCACTTTACTGGGCCACTGCCGATCCGCGATATCAACTGGTGCAAACGCTTTGTATTTGTTAAACGGCATCGCGCCTGCAGCGCGACCTGAAACATGACGTTGGCTCATGCCAAAATTCCTCTGTCTAAGCCTTCAAATAGTACAATTTTAAAGGCGTAATTCACATTAATGAAAGTGCCGACACACAGTGTACCTGATGCGTTGGAGTTCTATTAAGGTAGGCGAATGCCCTAGGGTGTCAAATGGTTGCCGGCAAGCCCGGCAGGAGAAGCAGTGTCGAACTCAACCTCGAGGAAAAAAATAAGCCGTGTTCTGATAAATGTGCCATTGCATAACTATAGCCGGACAATCTTCTTTTGCCAATAGCGGACCCGCACACCCTCATTTCACCCCAAGGCCACCTCGTTAAACCCTACGCCCGACTCGCAAAGACGCTTTTCAAAGCGTGTAGGTGACTCGATTAGCTGCTCGGGTCGCTTTTTCGCGCGCTTGCGCAACCGTTGCAGATAAGGCCAACGCGACCCCCATGCGACGCTCACCCACAACGCGTGGTTTACCAAATAGGCGCAATTGAGTGTCAGCTTCAGCGAGTGCTGCATCTAGACCGCCAAACTGCACTTGATCTGACTCCCCGTCTACGAGAATTACCGCTGACGCCGCCGGACCGCGTAAGGCAATATTGGGGATGGGCAAGCCCAAAATAGCTCGAGCATGCAGGGCAAATTCGCTCAGATCCTGGCTGATTAATGTCACCATCCCCGTATCATGAGGTCGCGGACTGACCTCACTAAAAAAAACAGCATCACCCTTGACAAAAAATTCGACACCAAAGAGACCATAACCACCAAGTTCTCCGGTCACCAGCGCAGCAATTCGCTGACACTCTGATAACGCCGCAGCGGCCATGGGTTGAGGCTGCCATGACTCTTGATAGTCGCCCCCTTCCTGACGATGACCAATCGGCGCGCAAAATGAAACACCGGCACTATGCTGGACCGTGAGCAAGGTAATTTCGTAATCGAAGTCAACAAAACCCTCTACAATGACTTTACCACCGGCGCCCCTAGCGCCACTTTGAGCATAAGCCCAAGCAGCATCTGCCGTGGTCTGGTCTTGCACGGTCGACTGCCCTTTGCCGGAGCTGGACATAACCGGTTTCACCACACAGGGCACACCCACCTCAGCAATCGCTTGACGGTATTCCGCTTGCGAGGCTGCAAACTTAAACGGCGAAGTCCTGACCCCCAGCTGCTCGGCAGCCAACAAACGGATGCCTTCTCGGTCCATGGTTAAGCGTGCCGCGCGAGCGGTTGGAATAACCGAGAACCCTTCCTGCTCTAACTCCAGCAACGTCTCTGTCGCAATCGCTTCAATTTCCGGAACAATTAAGTCCGGTTGTTCTAGCTCAACAATCTGCCGAAGCGCAGCACCCTCTAGCATGTTGACAACGTGAGAGCGGTGAGCAACCTGCATACCCGGCGCATTGGCGTATCGGTCGACCGCAATAACCTCCACACCCAGACGCTGCAACTCAATGACAACTTCTTTGCCTAACTCACCACTACCCAACATCATCACTTTACAAGCACTGCTGGACAGAGGTGTGCCTATTTTTATTGTCATTGTTTACTCCGACGGTTCAATTTGCACCACAAGCTGATCTCGAAAACGCTTGGCATTCTCGACATAATGCGCTGCACCCAGACGAATCGATTGCCCTTGGGCATCGGTTAGCGTTTTCACCACTTTGGCAGGTGAACCCAGCACCATACTGTTATCAGGTATTTCTTTACCTTCGGTCACCAAGGCGTTAGCGCCGATAATACAGTTTTTACCGATTTTCACCCCATTTAGCACGACCGCATTGATTCCTATTAACGAACCCTCACCAACCTCACAACCATGCAACATCGCTTTGTGGCCAACCGTTACGTGAGGACCCAAGGTCAATGGGTAACCAGCATCCGTATGAAGAACAGCGCCGTCTTGCACATTTGATCCGACGCCAATTGTGATTTGTTCGGTGTCTCCTCGTAAAACTGCGTTAAACCAGACACTGGCACCTTCTCTCAAAAGCACTTTGCCGACCACAGTTGCGTTTTGAGCGACCCAGTAATCTCCTTCTACCTGCACTGCGACATCACCTAATTGATACAGCACACCCACCTCCAGTTCGAATTAAGGCTCCATATTATGCGCGCCATCGCCTGAAAAATAGACCCAACGTAACGTGCCAATGACCTAAAAGACCAAGGGCATTTATAAAATCTTCACAACTGCCATACGAAGTACACATATGTATCTCACGGCCTGTCCCGCATATTACTTCTCATCAGGCAACGAGGCTCATTTATGAAAGATCAACTTCCCGTTTTTGACGTACTCGTCGACATGGCCAGAAACGACCCCGCACGCCTTGAACAACTGCGCACCCGCCTCGCGCAAAACATCATCGACAGCGCAACCACACAAGAGCGGCGCCGGCGCCTTGAAGGATTACAATTTCGGGTTGATGCCGAACGCCGAATGGCCAAGACACCTATGGCAGCCACTCTTAAGATTGCTGCAATGATGAGCGAATCTCTGGCCAGCCTGCACCGGGCAATGGTGACCCCATTTGTTGAGGAGGCCCACGGAGCGATGCATGATGCAAACGAAAACACACCGCCAGCCCAAAATGTTGTCACATTCCCGAAGGCGACAATTCGATATATGGCAACCAACAAAGACGAACTGGGCGCATACTAACGCTTGATTAACCGGTATAATCGGACCGCATGAACTTTTGTAGCAACTGCGGCGCGACCGTCACCCTCACCCTGCCGCCGGGTGACAGCAAGCACCGGTACGTTTGTCACGACTGTGACACCATCCATTACCAAAACCCGCGGATCATCGCAGGCACGCTGCCAATTTGGCAGAATCAAGTGTTGCTATGCAAGCGCGCCATCGAGCCTCGCCTAGGCTACTGGACATTACCCGCCGGATTTATGGAAAACGGCGAAACCGTAGAAGCAGGCGCGGCTCGTGAAACTGCAGAGGAAGCCAATGCTCAGGTGGCAGACCTATCGCTATATACGGTCTTTAGCCTGCCACACATTTCCCAGGTCTACATGTTTTTCCGCGCGAATCTATGCGACCTGAATTTTTCCAGCGGCGAAGAAAGCCTGGATGTTCGTCTCTTTAATGAACAAGACATTCCCTGGGCTGAATTGGCATTTCCGGTGATCGGCAAAACGCTTAAATACTATTTCAAGGACCGTATCAGAGACACCTACCCTGTGCGCGTGAAGGATATCCACTTCCCCCGCCGGGCACGCAGCGAAACCTAGCTAACAGCCGCTCGCGCGTTGCGAAACAGTCGAAACCAAGGCCCATATTCTCCCCAGGCAGGATCTTTGTAGACATTCTGACTGGTTCGATAAACCCGCTCGGGATGCGGCATCATGACCAAGACCCGCCCATCGTTTGCGGTGATACCTGCCAGGCCTGCTTGAGCGCCATTGGGATTGTCGGGATATGCTTGTGTGACCTGATGCTGACTGTCAACGTACTGCAACGCCACACTGGCGCCGCGCTCAAGATGCGCCAGATCGTCGGTCTTCCCAAACTCCGCGCGACCTTCGCCATGCGCCACGGCTACCGGCATCACACTGCCTTGCATTCCAGCTAACCAAGCAGACGCATTTTCAGTAACACGCGTCATCACCGTACGCCCCTCAAACTGTTCTGATTGGTTACGCACAAAACGCGGCCAATGCTGTGCGCCTGGGATCAAATCACTCATTTGACTGAGCATTTGGCAGCCATTACACACGCCTAAAACCATCTTTTGCGCAGCAAAAAAAGCTTCAAACTGACCTCGCACTAAATCATTAAATTGTGCACTTTTAGCCCAGCCGCCGCCGCCTCCCAAAACGTCACCATAGGAAAACCCTCCACACGCCACCAGCGCTTGGAACTGACTGAGATCTTGGCGAGCACTGAACAAATCACTCATATGGACGTCAACACAGTCAAACCCTGCTGCTGTAAAGGCTGCCGCCATTTCTAGCTGGCCATTGACCCCTTGCTCACGCAGGACCGCCATCCGCGGTCGGTTACGCAAGATATATGGCGCTGCCACGTCATCATTCAGATCGAAAGTTAATGCAGCGTTTAATCCCGGATTAACCTGTCGATCATCATCCAACGCTGCATATTCTGTGTCCGCACAATCAGCGTTATCACGCAATCGCTGCAAGGCGTGACTGGTCGCGCCCCAAGCCTTCTGCAGGGCAGCGCGGGAGGTATCCAGCAGGGTTTCAGAGCCTTGATGCAGGCTAATACGCTCATCTAACCGAGGACGTGCGACAACAATCGCCACACCCGGCGCGGCGGACAGCACCGCAGCCAAACGGTCAGACGGAACTTGTGCAACAAATCCCACTTCTTCATTAAACCAGTGCGCCAACACGTCACTATCGGCTGGGCTGTCAAGGTCCAAACCACAACGACCGGCAAAGGCCATTTCTAATAGCGTGGTGATCAGTCCGCCATCAGAGCGATCATGTAAGGCAATGAAATCACCGCGGCGCTTGCACGCCAAGACAAAAGTCAATAACGCTTTGAATCGCTGCGCGTCATCTACGTCAGGCGCTTGATCACCCAGCTGCTGATAGACCTGTGCTAAGGCGCTACCACCTAAACGCTGATGCTCATCCAACGCAAATAAAACCAAAGCACTGTCGACCTCTGGCCGCAATTCGGGCGTTAACGTGGCGGCAACATCGACTACCGGCGCAAAAGCCGACGCAATTAAGGTCACTGGCGAAACGACGGCATGCTGCGCAGACTCATCCTGCCATCGAGCCTGCATCGACAAAGAGTCCTTACCCACCGGAACCGCAATGCCCAGCGCTGGACAAAAGACCTCACCCACCGCGTAGACGGCGTCATACAAAGCCTGCTCTTCAAGAGAGTCTCCAGCCGCCGCCATCCAATTGGCCGATAACACTATGCGCTCGATTGATTCGACATCAGCACTGACAATATTTGTTAAACACTCTGCCACTGCCATGCGCGCCGCAGCGGCTGAGTTAATCAGCGCCAGCGGACTTCGCTCACCCATCGCAAACGCTTCCCCACTTTTAGAATTAAATCCGCGCAGCGTCACCGCCACATCTGCCACGGGCACTTGCCAAGGACCTATCATCGGTTGGCAAGCCACCAACCCTGTAATAGAGCGGTCACCAATGGTAATTAAAAATTGCTTGCTCGCCACCGCAGGAAACTGCAACACCCTATCCAACGCTGCTTCAAGCGATATCCCCCGCAATTGCAGCGGGTCTCTCATGACCGTTTGTCGCTCAAAGCCACGCTCCATTTTCGGCGGCTTGCCGAGCAAAATATCCAAAGGCAGGTCGATCACTTGTTGGCCAAACTGACTGTCTTCAACACATAATCGACCATCCATCGTCGATTCGCCAACCACAGCATAAGGGCAGCGTTCACGTAAACAAAACGCCTCAAACTGAGCCAGACCCTGACGATCGACACCCATCACGTAACGTTCTTGCGACTCATTACTCCAAAGTTCCAACGGCGAAAGCCCGGCATCGGCACTGGGAATATCCCGCAACCGGAATACACCACCCGCGTTCGCATCATGCACCAATTCGGGTAGCGCGTTTGACAATCCACCGGCACCAACATCATGGATTAACCGAATAGGGTTTGCGTGACCTAACGAGCAACAAGCATCAATCACCTCTTGACAACGCCGTTCCATTTCCGGATTTCCGCGTTGCACGGAGGCGAAATCAAGATCAGAGGAACTGCTACCTGATGCCATACTTGAGGCAGCACCGCCCCCTAATCCAATCAGCATCGCGGGGCCACCGATGACCACCAAGGCTGTGCCCGCGGGAAAATCTTGGGCCTGAACGTGCTCAGCTCGAACCGAACCCACACCACCGGCGATCATTACCGGTTTGTGATAGCCGCGGGTTACGCCGTCAACAACCAGCTCCATCGTTCGAAAATAACCACTAATTGCCGGCCGGCCGTATTCATTATTGAAGCTCGCACAACCGACCGGGCCCTCTAACATAATCTCTAACGCTGACGCCATATCAGCAGGTTTTCCTGTCGCCAACTCCCAAGGCTGCGACAACTGGGGAATATGCAAGTGGGAGGTTGTAAAACCCGTTAGCCCTGCTTTCGGTTTTGAGCCCCGACCCACGGCACCTTCGTCGCGTATTTCACCGCCTGAACCGGTTGCCGCACCCGGGAAAGGCGCAATCGCAGTGGGGTGATTGTGCGTCTCCACTTTCATCAGAATATGCACGTCTTCTGACTCGTAACCAAAAAGGCTAGTGGTGGGGTCGACCCACAGACGATCGTCAACGCCACCAGCGATGACGGCAGCGTTATCACTGTAAGCGCTCAAAATACCGCGCCCATTGATCATCTGATACGTGTTACGAATCATACTAAAGAGCGACTTTTCCTGAAGTTCACCGTCGATTCGCCACTGCGCGTTAAAAATCTTATGTCGACAATGCTCGGAGTTTGCTTGCGCAAACATCATCAGTTCAGCGTCGGTGGGATTGCGATTCAACTGTGTATAAGCAGTCCGCAGATAGTCAATCTCATCGCCGCTCAGCGCTAGCCCGAGCTCTGTATTAGCCCTCTCCAGCGCGCTTCGACCCTGTTCAAGCAAATCAATATACCCAACGGGTACAGGGGGACGGTGCGTAAAAATCGACGCGAAATCTTCTTCGATTTGACACGATTGTGTCATGCGATCGTACAAAAACAATCGCGCCTGCTCGTTTAGCTCACCTGATGCATACCACCGAATTCCCCGCTCAACGCGTTCAACCTGCTTGAGCCCGCTGGTCTGAAAAATATCAGTCGCTTTGCTTGACCAAGGCGAGATCGTCCCGGTACGGGGCAACACCGTTAACACCCGCCTGCCTTGCCGTTCAGGCCGCCCCTGATTGGGGCCGTATTCCAGCAGTAAATCCACTTTTTTAGATTCATCAGGCGTCAGTGGCGCCGCCACCTTCAAAATGTGTACATATTCAGCGTATTTCAAAGTCGGGACGTGCACCTGCAACTTGCTTAGCGCAAACCGACTGAGCGCCGACTTACCCGAATGAACAAGTAGGTGCCCAACCGAACTCAAAATAGATTCAGACACGGATTAAATCTTCCATAGTTAGCAACAACAACATTAGTGACGACGAGCCGCAAAAAAATCTGATAAGAGCGCACTACATTCTTCTTTGCGAATCCCATCAGATACCATAACTTTATGATTCAGCCCGGGCTGTGCCATCCATTTATGGCTGATCACCGCTCCGGCCTTGGGCTCTGTGGCACCAAACACCAAGCGCCCAACCCGCGCATGAATCAGAGCGCCAGCACACATCATACAAGGCTCCAACGTTACATAAAGCGTTGTATTGGGTAAACGATAGTTCCCAACGGTTAACGCTGCTGCCCGCAAGGCAATAACTTCAGCATGAGCAGTAGGATCATGATTTAAGATTGGTCGGTTATAACCCACGCCTATGGGTTCGGCATCGCGAACCAATACCGCTCCGACCGGAACCTCACCCAGCGCCGCCGCGCGAGCGGCTTGAACCAGAGCAAGATCCATCCAATATTCATCTGTGACTCGACCGTCAGCGGACGCACTGGGCAACGCGATGTACTCTATGATTTAACGGGCTGATGTTCTCATTGCGAGGCTAATTTTCATAGCCCAAGCCACCGGTTAGGCTATTTTCCAGGCAAAAAAAACCCCCGGCCTTGCCGAGGGTTTTTTTAGCTAGATGTCGCTGATCAGTGCGCGGTATCGCCTGAATCTTTGACTGCCAAGTTCCATATAATCAAGCCAAACAGGATCTTGTTGACAAAATCGGCCAAGTTATAAAGAACGTTCAACGCGTTGTCATCTACGGCGCCGAGCATATAACCGAATACATACCCAAGCGGATAGATCGACCACCCCACAAGCACAATCCAACGCATTGCGTTGAATGCTGACTGCACGGGGCCAGTTGCGCTGGCCGCGGCTTTGCCCGCCTCACCACCATAAATCTCGTAAATGATAATGGCCCAACCAACCATTCCCAGCGCGAATCCTAGAGTCGCGTTCATCATGTTAACTTCACCGGCATAACCGAAAATCAACATAACCAGCGTACCCACAAGTAATCGCAAGAAAGATCCGGTTCCCACTGACGCACCAACAGCGCGCAAAATGATAAAGAACTCAATCATCAACAAGGGAACAGTGATCAGCCAGTCGATGTACCGATAATCAATCGGGGTCGCTTGATTGATGACCCAAAAATCTCGCATGTAGTCGTAATGCACACCGGCAACCAAAGTTACCAAACCCGCCACCAATAACGATAACCGCCACTGTGGCTTTACTTTCGCCCCTTCATATAAAAAGAATACTGTAGACGCAATCATCGCAATTGAAACCAGCCAAAAACTGACTCCTACGATATCGCCTTGTTGCAGAAACATCTTATCCATTGACTTCCCCTTCAAGTTAACAAAATCAGGCCTTGAATTTAGCACCAGAAAATGCAAAAGACCACACCTGTTTAAAAAGAGTTCCGAATCAAATTTTCGATATATAACGGACACTACGCGGTGAGCGAAGGTCAGGGCAGACTTAACCCACGGGGCTTTGGTATGCTTGCAGACGGCTCAATTTAGGCAACCTCGATGATTCCACACCGATTGACTCTGCGCACGCTCATCCTTTCTGGCGTGATTATCTTCGGCATCTTTTTAGCCGTCCAATATGGTTTGTTGTCACGCGCAATTCAGGCTGATCGAAGCCAGCTGTCTTTGGTTATCCTCATTTTGTATACCCTTTTGAGCGTTCACTGGCTATGGATCAGCTGGCGCCTAGCAGAGGAAGTGAATACGTGCGATCACTGGGCGCAAGACCCCTCCATTGAACCTGAACGCAATTTGACCGGACGGGTTTTAGCTGATCTTTCCCACGTCAGCGGCGGCCAACATTCAGAACAATTACTCACCCTCTACCACGACCAATTGATGAATCGGCATGCGCTGGGACACTTTGCCACAGATCTGCTCCTGAGAATTGGGCTCATGGGCACCATCATCGGCTTCATTTTGATGCTTTTACCCGTGGCCGAAATCGACAACTTCGACCCCGCCGTCATGCAGCAACTGCTTGCCAGCATGAGCGGCGGCATGGCCGTCGCACTGTACACCACTATGGCGGGCCTGATCACAAGCACACTATTACGCTACCAATATCATCTTTTGGATACAGCCGCGGTCGATCTGGCCAATCGCGTCGCCGTACTAGTGCACACCCGCACGCTGGACAATCCTCGTGAAACATAGCGCGCTATCCAGCGGCGTATCCGGAGATGCATTTACAGATCTTCTGTTTAATGCACTATTAGGGTTCGCGATGATGTTCATTATCGCTTTTATGCTGATTCAGGAGCCCGTCGCCGACGGTAACGTTGACGCCAAAGCGGAAATGCTCATTACCGCAACCTGGCCCGACGGACATCCAGACGACATCGACATGTTGGTTGAGGGACCACAGGGAGAAGTGGTCTGGTACCACAACCGTGATGGAGACTTGATGCATTTGGATCGGGATGATCGGGGTCTTTTGGCAGACCGAGTCATTCTGGACGGCAAAACGGTCGTTAATCCAATCAATCAGGAAATCATCACGGTTAGAGGCCTGCAAGTTGGCGAATATGTCGTCAACTTAATGCACTATCAATCTCACTACACAGAACCGCTACCGGTTACGGTAAAGGTTGAAAAACTTAATCCCGAGGTCACTTTGGTATTCTACGGTACACGCTACATGCGCGGCTCTGGGGATGAGCAGACCGCGGTAAGATTCAGTCTCGATTCGCAGGGAGAGGTTACTGGCACCAATGAATTGCAAAAAAATCTTTTGACTGTGGTTTTGGATAAGTCATCGTGACGAGCGCGATATTATGGCTCACCCTCGCCTATGTCACCGTCGCTGCGCTTGTGTTGACTGTGAGCCTGGCGAACCTATATTCATTGCGCGTTAAAGTAGCACTGATCTGTGTTGTGAGTAGTCTATACGCCAGCGCTTGGTTCGGTTGGCAGACCATCACGGGCTGGCCAACGTCGCAACCCCTGCCTGAGAATTTTCGTGTTTTATCGATCACCATTGACGAACGCAGAAAAAAAGATAAAACACCCAGCTCCATCTACTACTGGGTGCGAGCACTCGACTCCGCTGGATTGCCTACCGGTAAGCCTAGAGCATTCCGCAAACCTTGGTCTGAACGATTGGCCGAGGAAGCCGAGCAGGCCATCGCAGAAATGGCAGGCGGAGACACCTTGAACGGAACAGTGTCGCGCTCTTTATTGTCCACAGAATCCGAGAGTAGCCCACTGTCCGACTACGCCGGCGAACGTTCTATCACCGGCAATACAGACAATACCATCACCATCGAGTTCAAGCAGGCGCCTCGCCGGTTATTACCCCCTAAGGCACCTGACAGCTAAAGCCGAACATCCGCCTGCTAGGCGTTTCACTTTAACCAAGTTAAACGCGCCGCTTCCGCTTGCCCTATAGCCACCTGACGATCTTCATGAGCCCGCGCTTTGACGTAAGCATGAATCACCGCAGTCTCATCAGCCGTCAGAGAGTCTGCAAACGACGCCATACCATTGGCCGTCAACGCGCCCTCCAGCACGATCGCGTTGAAATTTTCATGCGAGCCTGACCCCATCATTCGTAAATCCGCGATCACACCTCCAGAGCGCGCAATCAGTCCGTGACAAGGCGCGCAAAAGTCGTGATACAAGATTTCACCCTCCGCTATTTTCTCATCACTCATCGCAACCAATTGCTGCTCTGGAATAGTCATGTCTCGCAGCGTCGGAGACGGCAGACTTTCATCTCCTCCCAATTTAAATACCAACAATCGACCCGTATTACTGTAAGTCAGCGATGCCGGGTTAGGCACCGGATCTAGCGGCGCACCGGAAAATAGATCACCGCCACCGGTGCCGGTCAAAATAGAGACGTACTGAACGCCATCTATCTGATAGGTAATCGGTGGTGCCAACATCGACACATAGGTATTGAAATCCCACAACACCTCACCCGTTGAAGCATCGTAAGCCGCAAACATGCCCAACACATTACCTTGAAAAACCAAGCCCCCTTCAGTGGCTAGAACACCGCCATTCCAAAAATGCGGAAATTCAACGGCCCATTTTTCTTCCCCGGTCAGAAAGTTAAACGCTTTTAGGTACCCTTTCACCTTGGGTTGCTCGGCAATATTATCAATGAACAGCTGAGCGATTCGACCAAACTCAAGACCGAGATTCATTCGACCCGGATGACGCTTATACAGACCTGTTTCGTAATATTCGTCAGACATAGCGTAGATCAGTGCATTTTCCTGGACAGGGATGTAGGCAATACCTGCCTCCACGTCAACCGACATGGCCTGCCAGTTGTGCGCCCCTAGCGGACCCGGGAGCACCCACTGCGCCTGCTCATCAAACGAATTGGCTGCGACCTCGACCGGTCGTCCTGTCTCCATGTCGACATGCGACGCCCAGGTTACTGCCGCAAACTGATTTGCTCTCAAAAGCGAGCCATCGGTACGGTCCAATACATAGAAAAACCCGTTCTTTGGCGCTTGCAATAAAACTTTACGGTCGACGCCGTCAATGGTCATATCAGCCAAAGCAATGTCCTGAACGGCTGTATAATCCCAGTTGTCCCCTGGAGTGGTCTGGTAGTGCCATTTGTACTCTCCGCTGTCCGCATCCAGCGCGACAATTGAGGACAAAAACAGGTTATCGCCCCCTCCAGGAGAACGTAACTCGCGAGTCCAAGGAGAACCATTGCCCACCCCCAGATATACCGAGTTCAAGTCGGGGTCATAAACGATAGAATTCCAAACCGTTCCACCGCCGCCATACTCCCAATAATTGGTACCTTTCCAAGTTTCAGCAGCCATCACTTGGGCATCGCTCTCAGCCGGCTGGGCGGGATCACCTGGCACCGTGAAAAAGCGCCAGACCTCATCTCCGGTCTGGGCGTCATAGGCGGTCACGTACCCGCGGACACCAAACTCCGCGCCGCCGTTGCCGATAAATACTTTGTCGTTAGCCACGCGAGGCGCGCCCGTGACGGTATAAAAGCGGTCGCGATCTATAATCGTATCCACTTCCCAAACTTTTTCGCCCGTCTGTGCGTTCAAGGAAATCAGGCGGCCATCAAGGCTTCCGAAGTACACATGCCCTTTATAGACGGCAACCCCGCGGTTCACGACATCGCAACAGGCACGCCGACCCCATTCGCGAGGAACCTGGGGATCATAGGACCATTTTTCTTCGCCCGTTACCGCATCAACCGCATAAACCCGGCTCCAGGTACTGGTAAAAAACATCATGCCGTCGACAACAATCGGAGTAGCCTCTAAGGCTCGGTTGGTGCCCATGTCTTTATACCAAGCCAAACCAAGGTCTTTAACCGACGTTTTGTTGATCTGCTGCAACGGTGAAAAACGCTGCTCTTCATAGGTGCGCCCGTAAGCCAGCCAATTTCCCGGTTCGTCATCGGCATCGATAATCCGTTGATCATCAATCATACCAACCGATAACTCCTCCGACGCCGCGGCTTGTGCCGCATCCTGCGTTGTTGTTTGCTCTTGTGAACAACCCGCAATGCCGGCCATAAGGCCGACGCTGGTGAGAACCATCAAAAAACCACGAAACGTCATTGCCAACTCCTACCAAACTATAAAGGCAGTCAATCACAACAGGATTATAAAAACCAGCGCTGGTCGATCTTGTTATACGAAAATCGGTTAATCGCGCTTGACCCCGGCCATAGCGACCCTCAAGGTCTGACCCTACAATCTTCTGGAGATGCAGAATCAACCTGCAACCCTAAATTATGACGGAACTTCTCGAGGCACAGATTTCTTGCCCGTATTGCGCGGAGCATCTGCTTATTCTGATAGACCCCTTCGAACGCGAACAAGAATACATCGAAGATTGTCAGGTCTGCTGCCGGCCGATCGTCATGCTGGTGGATGCCGAGTTAAACGTCGCTGTGCGCACAGAAGACGACGCTCATTTCGAATAACCCCCCATGTCAAATTAGGCCGAGCAATGCCTGCTGTAAATCTGCACGAAGGTGGGCTCGTTTGCTGCTCGGATCCGCAGCGCGCAGCACCGCCGCTGGATGAATCGTTGGCATCACCTGACGCCCCTGCAACTCAAAACCCAGCGGCGGGACATCCCGCAATCTAATTGGATGCCCCAATACCGCAGCAGCCGCAGTGGCCCCAAGACAGACAATGCGCTGCGGGTTAACCACTTCGATCTCCTGCAACAACCAATTGCGACAGGCCGCTACTTCACGTGCCTGCGGTCTTTGGTGCAAGCGCCGTCGTGCCGTCACTCGAAACTTAAAGTGTTTGACCGCGTTGGTCAGATATAACATTTCCCTCGTGGCATTCAATTCCGCCAGCAACGTATCTAGCAATTGTCCAGCTGGCCCAACAAAAGGACGACCCAGCAAATCCTCTTGATCACCTGGCGCTTCGCCAACCAGCATGATCCGGGCTTTCGGCGTTCCCTCACCGGGGACTGCCTGCGATGCGGGCTCCCACAATTCACAAGCCCGACATGCCCTCGTGGCATCTGCGATTCTCGCCAAAGCCGGACGCGAATCGTCTTGAACGCTGCGCTGCAAGACAGTTTGATAGCCTTCGGGAGGCGATCCGCAATTAAGCACTGACACCTGTGGAGCCGCCTGAATCATCTGATCGGTACGTGCGTCCGCAGCCAACAGCAGCGCCGGAATCAATTGTGCTTCTGGTAAATTTTTCCAATATTTTTGGGGCATTTCAGAACGCATCGCATCAACTTTAACCCTCGCTGGATTAAATATATTTTCATAGTACGCCTTCCACAGATCGTCAAGACTGTCAGCAAGCTTTACTGCAGCCGACAAGCCTTGGGTAAAGACCAGTTGACCCTCCCCCTCCCAATGCACACAGCCCACAGGCGTTAGCACCGAAAAACGCATATTGGTGAAGCGTCTAACAAAAAAATCACCCGCCAGTTTTACAATCGCGTGATCAGGTTCGAACCAGGCTACAAAGCGCTCACCCGCAACACTGCTCACCTGACGAAAACGGACAAACGCTTTCATTTTATGCAAGTCGCGACGGACCATTTTTTCATAGCGCCGCATACGCGCCACATCCGGGTCACCGCTGAGGGCCAGCAGATAAGGCTCACCCCGCGTCAGCCGCCACAACACCCGATATAGCAAAGTCCACCTATCCGGCGAGGCGTGGCAAGCAACAAATTGTGCAATTTTCACAAACTGCGCGCTGACCCTTGCTTGCGCTGTCGACGCCGACCCCGGCGGCTCGGCCTCGTCGGTTTCTACCCACCAAATTTGGTCTGGCGACCTGTTAAGACGCAACATTTCTCGAGCGGCATCGCGAAAAGACTCAAACGTTGGCGCGATCATCACGCTGGTTGAATGATTTCTGGCGGGTATCGGCGAGCTATCAAATAATCCCGGCTGCTGCATCACTCAAATACCAGCGACTGCTGCAACGTCGGTCTGGCCAATTGCGATCTGAGCGCTGCTGTCGCCGGATCCGAAGTGCCCGGATGATGATCTGCGCAAATGATAAAAGGTAATGCTTTTTTCACACTCGCGCGCAGCATAATCAAATCCCGCAACCGAACCTTCTGCCAGCGGCGAATCTGCAGCACCTGTTTCACTGTTTTTGTTCCCAGTCCCGGTATCCGCAGCAGCATTTCCCGTGGCGCGCGGTTCAGATCGATGGGGAATACTTCTCGATGATTCAGCGCCCAGGCCAGCTTCGGATCAATATCCAAGGGCAACATACCCGCATTGGTCGAGGAGTCTGTGATTTCTTGAGCATTAAAACCGTAAAAACGCAGCAACCAATCTGCCTGATACAGGCGGTGCTCGCGGATGAGAGGTGGTGGTTTGAGGGGCAAAGCAGATGACGCGTCGGGAATCGGGCTAAACGCCGAGAAATAAACACGGCGCATGCGATACCCCGCATACAGCTCAGAGGATACCTTTAGGATGGTTGCATCCGTCGACTCATCTGCACCGATGATCATCTGCGTAGACTGTCCTGCTGGCGCAAAAACTGACGCGCTTATTTTCCTTCCACCGGCCCGGGCCGCGACGGCAACATTTTTTTTAGACGGCGCATATTCGTCTAGTTTCGATCGAATCGCCGCCATAGACCGCTTAATCGTACGATGATCCTTTGCCGGTGCAAGCTTGGTGAGCGAATCCTGCGTTGGCAATTCCACGTTGATACTCAACCGGTCAGCGTACCGTCCTGCAAGCAGAAGTAGCTCGGCATCCGCATCAGGGATAGTTTTGAGATGAATATAACCCCTGAAATCATGCGTTTCTCGCAATTCCCGAGCAACCATTACCAGTTGCTCCATTGTATAGGTTGGGCTTTGGATAATGCCGGAGGATAAAAAGAGCCCTTCGATATAATTCCGTTTATAGAAATCTAACGTCAGCTTAACCACTTCATCTGTCGTGAATCGCGCCCTGGGCACGTTGCTGGAATTGCGGTTCACACAATAATGGCATTCGTACTGGCAAAAATTGGTGAGGAGAATTTTGAGCAGTGAAATACAGCGCCCATCTGGCGTATAGGAATGACAAATACCCATGCCCCCGGTTGAACCAATGCCTCGCCCAGAAGTGGAGTTTTTAGCACTCGCGCCACTAGATGCACAAGATGCGTCGTACTTTGCTGCATCGGCAAGAATTTCGAGTTTTTTGATCAACTGCATATACTGATTATATATACAGTAGTTGTTTTGTGAAGCGCTATTGCATGGCGCATCACAAAAAACCGCTTGCGCCTGATACGCTATTCCCAAGAGCGGCCCCACGTTGGGTTCAAATCAAACGCACGCTGCTATAATGTTGATGACATAAAATTTTAACCATCAGCCCTAAGGGGACAAGGAACTACAGTCATGCCCTCTACGCACCGGCTATACGCCATTACGCACTCGCTCTATTCTGGTCGTGCTCGTGCTTACCTAATCAAACAGGGCATCGCTTTCCGGGAACTATCCACCGGTCACGAGAGTTTTAAAGCCGACGTGCTGCCCAAAGCAAAGCTACCTACCATTCCGACTCTGGTGACCCCTACAGGTGAGGTAATTCGCGACGGCGCGGCTATTATTGAGCATTTTGAAGCAAAAACCGGGCGACCTTGTCGGCCGACTGGGCCACGCCAACGGGTACTCAGCGCGCTGTTTGATGTCATCGGAACAGATGGTCTCCTGCGACCGGCCATGCACTATCGGTGGAATTACAAAGACGCTAATTTAGCGTTTCTCAAGTACCATTTTTTACATTCTCAGCGGGATTTACCTCAGAGAGAGGAAAAAACCGAACACATGATGGAGCGCATGCAAAACGCGGCCCAGATGTTTGGCGTCACGTCACAATCAATGCCTATCGTCGAGTCGCTCTACCTTGACTTTCTTGACGCACTCAATTCTCACTTCAAACATTATCCTTATTTATTGGGCTGGAAGCCTTGTATCGGTGACTTCGGACTACTTGGACCAATGTACGCCCATCTAGGAAGGGACCCGCATCCCGCCCAGATCATGCAACAGCGCGCGACAAGCGTTTACCGCTGGGTTGAGCGAATGAATCGAAATGATCAAGATGCCCCGGAATTTTTCAATCCAAGCTCGGGTTTTTTGGCCGATGACGAGATCCCAGATACCCTTGTTGCGGTACTGCGCATATTAGCTGAGGACTTTGTTCCAGAAACGCGCTCGGCGGCCGCGAGCATTAATGCCTGGCTAGCAAAGCATCACCCCGAGGACGGGGCAGCCGCAGTGGGTCGTTTGGCACACCCTTTGGGTAACGCCGAGTTTACGATACGCAACCAAACCATTCGTGCCGTAGCCCAGCCTTACCGGTTTTATCTATTACAGCGCGTACAGAGCGTTTATGAGGGACTATCTGCTGACGAGAAGCTGCAGGTAAAAAAGCTTCTCGATGCTTGTGGCATGACAGAAATCCTGACCCTCACCCTCAACAAAACGCTGACTCGAATTGACAACCTCGAGGTCTGGCAGAGCTGAGTTTGCATCGCACCATCCCTACCAAAGAGCATCAAAACTCTGGCCCAACTAGCCTCCTTATTTTACCGTGCGGGCCTAAGGCCTAACACAGCGATATTAAGATGAACATTTTATTAGGAACACATATTCTGACGGGAACAATTGCCCTGCTTGGCGCAGCCGTGGCAATTCTATCGGCGAAAGAGAAACGGGTTCACATTCTTTCAGGCAGAGCGTACTTCTGGGGTATGGCTACTATTTTTCTATCAGCTATAAGCATAAAACTGCTACGGGAAAAGAGCGGATCTCCAGACATCTGGGTAATATGATGGGGGGCACCATAGCCGTGATTACCGCTGTTTTGGTTGACAATGTGTAAGCTCGCTCCGATTACTGAGGGTGCTTAATCACGCGTGAAAACTCACAATCATCTTCAGCTCGGGTGTCTACCCGGAGATATTAGTTAAAACCCTATAAAATCAATAGCTTATAAGAAATGCACGTCGCCATGCCGGTCAGTGACAAAACCAGCCTCTATAGCGACTCTATGAGGGGCGCGCAGCACACTAGGGTGCTTGGGCCGCTTTATCGTTATTCCCACTCAACGAGTAATACCTGTGAAACGCTTGATCTGTAGGGTTTTAAAAAGGTTTGTATTTGGAGAATATACAATGTCTGGGTTAACCACTGTGTGCGTCGACGATTAAAGTATTGATATTTCAACTGATTTATCCCTTCAGCGGAATGTTGTCATTTTCAAATACTCTTCTAAGTTATTTTCAATCCATTTTAGCTGTTCGGATTTACCATCCTGCAAATCCCCTCGCCGCAAAAGTCCAACTAACCCATGAACAGACGCCCAAATGTTGACTGCTTTTATCATAAGCTTTTTATCTGACGCATCAGGCATGAAAGATTTCAGCCCTTCTAACAGCTCATCAAAAGATGCATTAGATTGAGCTTTTAAATCAGGATAAAGAGAAATATCTAAATTTGTACTCCCAAACATCAAATCATAAATGTGCGGGTAGTCCAATCCAAATCTTATGTAATGAACTCCATAGCTAAAAAACTGTTCAACATCCTCGCTGCCTTTTGCAAGTGTTTCGAAACCCCTTTGCATCAACTCTGCCTTAAGGTCATCTTTATTTTTAAAATGCCTGTAAAACGCAGTTCTTGAAACTCCAGCTTTCTGAGCAACCTTGCGCATATTCACTTTCTGCCAAGACTCTGCGTTACAGATCTCCCATGCGATTTCAACAAGTTGCGCTTTCAGATTTTCTTTATGATAGCTCAAAATAAATTTATGTTGACAATGCCAACATCATTTCTCAGTATGTTATCGTAGTAAACATAGTGCCGGGGTTGATAGCACCAATGAACAGAAGAAAGTTTACAAAAGTTTCTAGCCTAAGCCTTGGCGGATTAGCCGTTGCAGGAATAGGACTAGACATGTCAGGGATTACAACAAAAAAGAATTATTACTTGCAGGGAAACTATGCTCCTGTGAAGAATCTTGTTTCCGAGACAGCACTGAAGGTAACAGGACAAATTCCCAGAGACTTGTCAGGTCTTTTTGTAAGAAATGGCCCAAATCCTATGTCCTCTGTGAATGAAAAAAAACATCATTGGTTCCTCGGAGCGGGCATGCTCCACGGCATCAGATTAGATTCAGGTAATGCACTTTGGTATAAAAATAGACTTGTAGATGGCAATGATTCTAATGCCAATACAAGTGTCATCTCACATGCAGGAAAAATCTACGCCATCGTTGAGGCTGGTGGTTACCCTGTAGAAATTGACCAGGATCTCAACTCACTAAATACCAAACCTTTTTACGGCGATAGAAACGCGGGTTTCACTGCACACCCTAAGATAGATCCAGATACTTACGAAATGCATGCCTTGTGCTATGACTACGCAAATAATTTTGACACTGTTGACTATGTAGTCATTGATCAAAATGGGTCGCACAAGAAAACTCAATCTCTACCTTTTGAGTCTAGGTCGATGCTACATGACTGCGCAATTACTAAAAACTATATGTTGGTATTTGATTTATCAGTTGTTTTTGATTTTTATAAGCTCGGACGAGGATACTTCCCTTTTTCTTGGGATGATAACCATCAGTCTCGGATAGGGTTATTGGATAGAAATGAAGATTCAACTGCAGTTCAGTGGTTTGAGATTGATAGAACCTATTTTTTCCACACCTTTAACGCTCATGAAGACTCAAAAGGCAACGTCATAGTGACTGCTGCAGCCTATGACAGATTATTTGATACTGACTGGAATGGCCCCTTTACTGAATCCCCCCCACAACTTACTCGATGGGCGTTAAACACAGCTTCTGGCCGCGCCACGAAATCTAAGCTGGATGATAGAGCTGTGGAGTTTCCTAGAATTCATCCACATTTTGTCGGCAGGTCCAATCAGTATGGGTATGCGCTAGCATCTTCAAATACACCTCAACCTGATTTTAAAGAAATTGTGAAGTACGACTTCAAGAATAATACCTCTGAAGTTTATGAATATGGATCTGGGAAATTTGGTGCTGAACCCGTATTTGTAGCAGCTGAGGGCGCTCAGTCAGAAGACGAGGGCTACCTATTGTCTCTTGTATATAACCAAAAAACTGATAAGAGTGATTTGATAATTCTAAATGCTAAGGAACCCCAAACAGGTCCGTTAGCGACAATACACTTGCCTCAAAGAGTGCCCTTTGGATTCCATGGGGATTGGGTAAATGTTTAAGTTAAGATTTAAACGAGCAACTCAAATATCTTAGACTATCTCGACCGTTTGTATCTGCAGAACCCCTATCTTCTAAGGATTTTCGTCGACCCCTTAACTGCCAGCCAATAGTTACGCTACTAAAATAGTTACTATTATCCAATATTTTCAGGTTGAGCTTGTCAGCAATAGTCTGATCAATAACTGTGGGTGAGCCAGTATCGAACACAAACTCGCCAGTGAAATCGTTTATGCTCGCTGTTAAATGGAGCATTCCACTTCGAATTTGGAGAGGCATTGAAGTAACAACTTCATCACGTTCGATCTTTATGGGTTTCGACAGTGCATCACGCAAAACCTCTGTCCCCACTTGCGCTTCCACACCCATTGCAAAGCAGCCTACAATAAGAGTCAGCCAAGCCAAATAGCCTCGCTGCCTGATATCACTCATATTCAGGCCGTTCCAAAAGAGATTGGCATAGCTCAATTTGTTTTCGGACGTTTGAGCGTTTTATGTCTCTCCTCGAGCAGCTTTGTTTTCTTTTCTATCATTGCAATTCAATCGTAGAGAAACTTTGTAACTTTTCTTGTAACAATCCCTCCAAAAACCGCATTAGTGCGTCAATTGGGTCAAAAGTTTGTAACTACAAAAGTCAGTAAATATGCGGGGTTCAACCAACCCACTCATTCCCACTCCATAGTGGTGTTCGCAAGAGCCCTTGTAAACAAAGGGCTGTAGAGGCGACACAAGTAGTTTGTAACTCGTTTGTAACTCTCGCTCTGTTTCAATACTCTGCCTTCAAAAACAT